>Ga0137465_1000030_pt1 | contig 133244 bp, 110 predicted proteins | sample EasRivERMGT828_2_FD_104906 | JGI IMG/M metagenome (GOLD analysis project Ga0137465, IMG submission 104906) | Soil microbial communities from meander-bound floodplain in the East River, Colorado, USA - East River MetaG ERMGT828_2 | ecosystem: Environmental > Terrestrial > Soil > Floodplain ... | reverse complement strand
TGCTGAAGCATCGACAGAAGGCGGACGGCCTGCCGATGCAGAAGCCAAAGCGTTACGCGCTCGTCACCTTGCACCGCGCGGCAAACGTGGATGACGTCGATGTGCTGAGGCCCATCATCGAAGCTCTCAACGAGATTTCGAAAAATCTTCCGGTTTTGTTTCCCATCCATCCCCGAACGGCCAAATCGATTCACGAATTCGGAATAGTGATGAATGGCATCCGTACGATGGAGCCACTCGGATATCTCGAATTCCTGAGCCTTGAAGCAAGTGCGACGGTTGTGCTGACCGACTCCGGTGGTCTGCAAGAGGAGACGACGATCCTCGGTGTACCCTGCCTGACTCTTCGGAATAATACCGAGCGACCCGTGACGATCACCCATGGCACAAACACGATGGTCGGCACAGACAAAGGCCGGATCCTCGACGCATTCCGGCGCATCATGAATGGCGACTGGCTTCCTTCGGGTCCGCCTGAATTGTGGGATGGGCATGCCGCCGAGCGAATAGTCCGCATAATCCGCGACATTCACCTCTGACTTTTCCGGTAAATCCACGACTCTTTTTTTCCGTGTTGTTGTTTCTCAACCATTTAAACGTGGCGCGCTGATTGCCTATGTGAGGCCGGCCGTTCGGTGTTGCGGCTACGCGATGGGCCGGGGCTTCGGAGAAGGGCGAGTTGGGCCGACCTCTCCGAAAGCCCATCGCGTCTTTGCCCAGCCTTACGGCGGCCACGGGGACGCTCTGCGTATTTATTAACGCAAGGGGCCGCAGAGCGTTTGGCCGCCGCGAGAACCTCCATCTCACAATCCACACAAATCGAAAGGAGAAACATGTTACGTCGAAACTTGGTTGCAATCGCTGTGCTCGCTATGCTGGGAACCGTCGCGTTGGGCTCACAAATGGCGCTGGGCGCTCAGGTGAAAGAAATGCCGCGGACTCCTGCCAAATCCATCAATCCACCTCCATCGATCGTCGATATCAACGCGGCCACGGAAGCGGAGATTGCGTCCGTCGGTATCGAACGCGCGGTGGCGAAAAAGATCATCGAAGGGCGGCCGTGGAGAAACAAGCGAGACCTTCTCACGAAGCAACTGCTCTCGAAGGAACAGTACGAAAAACTGAAGGACTCGCTGATCGCGAAACAGCCGAAGAAGAGCTGACCGATGTACGCGCGGATGGTCATTGGCGAGGCGAATAGTGACAGCCAGATTCAGGAGTTCGCCCGGATCTACACGAACGAAGTCATACCCGGACTCTGCCATGAGCCTGGCTTTGCCTCGGCACGCCTGATGGTGGAGGAGGACGGCCGCATGGCCGTCTCCCTCACGCTCTGGGACACCAGAGAGGACTGCATCAGGTATCACAGCAGCCGCTCCTATCGACAGTTCGTCGCAAAGACCCAGCATCTGCTGGTTGGGGATTTCGTGGTGAAGCTGTTCAAGGACTGCGGCGGCGCCTGAACGAGGTGATAGAGGAGCCCCTCCGCTACAAGAGGGGCGCCTCAATCTCGTCGCCGATATCCCCTGAAATCGACATTGACGTTATGCCTTCTCAAAAAATCCATGAAGCGTTTGTAATCGGAATCGGGAATACGGAGCAGTGGCAGCATCTTCTTGTAACTGCCGCCTGTTCGCTCGAGCCCCTGGCGAATCAAATGTTCGATCTGATTCCGTGTAATCTGCCGGTTGGTATAGGGCCGGGCGATCGTTTCCCAGAAGTCGCCTACGATCATTTCTTCCAGCGGCCGCGGCGTGGCCGTCTCCAGAGGCAACATCACATCGTCTGCTTCAATGACGGCACTGGAAGCTGTGCACGCCGCGGATTCCACGACGTTCTCCAACTCCCGCACGTTGCCCGGAAACCTGTAGGTCACAAGTTTTGCCAGAGCGGCGGCGCTGATTTTCTTATCCCGGCCGCGCAGGAAGTGCTCGACAAGCAGCGGCACATCTTCCATTCGTCGGCGAAGTGGCGGGACATGAATCGGAAAAACGTTCAATCGGTAGAAGAGGTCTTCCCGAAAGTCGCCTCTGCGAACCATTGGCAGCAGCTCGCAATTCGTCGCAGCGATGAGCCGCAGATCGAGTTTGCGCGTAATCACGTCGCCCAGCCGGCGGAGCTGCCGATCTTGAAGAACTCGAAGTAGCTTGGCTTGAAAGCGCGGCGACGTATTGCCTATTTCATCAAGGAACAGCGTGCCTTCATTTGCCTCTTCGAACAATCCCGGTTTGTCGGTTACGGCTGTTGTGAAAGCGCCGCGCTTGTACCCGAAGAGCTCGCTTTCGATCAACTCGTCGGGCAGCGCGCCACAGTCGACAGCGATGAATTTGCCGGGCCGCCTGTGGCTCAGGTCGTGTATCGATTTCGCGACGAGTTCCTTTCCGGTTCCCGATTCACCGGTGATGAGAACCGAACTCGATACGTTCGACGCCACTCTCACTTTTTCCTTCAACATGTGCATCACTTCACTTTTTCCAATCATGCTTGGTATAGCCGCGCGGCGAGGAAAACGGTCACATGATTTTTAATCCATCTGAAATCCGCACGCTTATTCACGTCGCGACGAAGCGCACCGGCACGCCGCTTCACGATGAAGATCTCGAACAGGATGTCGCGCTTCGCGCGCTGGAAGCATTTCGTCGTCTCCACAAAGTGAGTCATCCGCGCGCCCTGTTGATGAAGATCGTCGAGGATGCCGTGCGCGATCACTGGCGGCGGAGGCGATCATCGGAAGAGCTTGCAGGTATCGACGAGCGGTTTATCTCCGATATTCCAGCCTTCGAAACGAAACTCGATCAGGACAGGCGTCTTGAATTGCTCCGGAGAGGCCTCGATCGACTACCGGTGCCGAAGCGAACACTGCTCGAACTGTTCTATCTCAACGATCAATCCATACGCCAGATCGCCGAGTTGCAGGGCCGGTCGATCTCCGCGGTGAAGATGGAACTCGCTCGCTCACGGCGATCTCTGGCGCGAATTGTCCGTCTACTCAGCGATAAGAAAGTCGCGAAAAATGCGACATCTGAGCCTCGGGATGCGCTAAGTCCTTCAGAGCCATGCGGCTCACAACGTGCATAGATCGCGGCGCAATGCGATATCACCTTCCTCACAATAGCCTCATCCTGGATGCTCTCGTTGCGGCAGTCCTGCTGACGGTCCGAAGCTCAAGCTCGTCACTTTACATCCAGACACTACCTGCCTTCGATTCCTGCCTAGCAACCCACCTGAGCCGAAAGATCGAAGCGGAGACGGTGCTTAGCAAACACCGCCGTTCGCTTGGACTGCCGCTTTTTTTGTCCTTCTTACTTTTGGCTGTAACGATTCTCCTCGTTCCACGACCAAATGAAATTCGCCTGCCGAACCCGGATGGAACTCGTCGCGAGCCGACCGTAGTCGTAGCGGAAACCACCGGGCGCATCGAAAGAATCCTGATTAGAGAAGGCGCTACGGTCCATACGGGCGATCTGCTCGTGCAATTGGACATGAAAAACCTTCTCCTGAAAAGGCGCGACATTGAGGCGCGTATTCACCGGGCGGAACGCAGTTCGGACCGGCGCCGAGTTGGGTTGTCAGGACTCTATCGGGAACTGCAGGAAACCCAACTCGACCTCGGACGCCTCACGATTACAAGTCCGGCGGATGGCCGACTTGTTCGGATATCGTCCCAGGATCCCGGCGAGACACTGCACCGCGGGTCACCAATAGCGCTGATATTGCGCTCGCGCATTGCTCAGTAAGCTTTCACAGATCGGAAGACGATATGGAGGTTTTTGTGGAAGGCGGTTTTTCCGCTTCGGTATCCGGAGGAAAATTCAGTATGCTCTTGCACAATCATGGCAGTCGTGCGCTTTCGCCGCCCCATTGTCGTTTTCACGGAACTTATTCTCGTCGTAGTCGCCAGTTACCTGGCGTTCTGGCTGCGGTTCGACGGCAGCATACCCCAGGTATACCGGGCACTCTTCTGGCAGGCGCTTCCGTACGTCATCCTGACACGCGGCCTGATGTTCATACCGTTCCGGCTGTACGAAGGATTGTGGCGGTACACAAGCCTTTGGGACGTCGAAAAGATCGTCGCTGCGGTTCTCTCCAGCACGGTTGTCATTCAACTTGTTTTCAGCCCGCTTTTGCGAATTCCGATTCCGCGCGGTGTAATCGTTATCGAGGCCATCCTTTTAATGGCGTTCATGACCGGGATTCGGATGGCGCGACGCGTGTCCAGAGAACTCTGGCACGGCTCGACAGGCAGAAGCATCCTTGTTTATGGCGCGAACGACACGGGCGAAATGGTTGTTCGCGACATGAAAAACAACTCTCACTACAACCCCGTTGGGTTCATCGATGACAACGGGCTGAAGGTCGGGCACAGGATTCATGGTGTTCAGGTCCTCGGAACTCGCGACGATGTAAAAAAGATTATCGAGCGTACTAATGCTCAGGAAATCCTGATTGCACTGCCGAACGCATCCGCAAAGGAAAAACGCGACATCCTCAAGGCGCTCGAACCGTTCAAAGTCCGAATTACGACCCTCCCGAATTTGCACGACTTGGTCGATGGCAAGGTGACTGTGGACACCATCCGCGGCCTCGCGCTCGAGGATTTGCTGCAGCGCGCTCCTGTCGGACTCGATCCGACTCCGGTCCGATCAATGGTCGAAGGGCGCCGCGTCGTCATCACCGGTGCCGGCGGCTCGATTGGCTCCGAACTTTGCCGGCAGATTGCGCGGATGCGGCCGGAGATTCTGGTGATGATCGACCGGCATGAACACAGCCTGTATTCGATTCAGAAGGAGTTCATGGCCGAAAGGATCGATTGCGAAATCAGTGCGAAGATCGCAGACATCACCGACAGCTTCGTGATCGCCGGCATCTTCAAGGACTTTCGGCCTCACATTATCTTTCACGCTGCTGCTTTCAAACATGTGCCCATGATGGAAGACAACGCGTGCGAAGCGATTAAGAACAACGTCAGGGGAACTCGAATCGTTGCCGAGCAGGCAGTCCTGAACGGTGTCGAACGATTCATTCTGATTTCCAGCGACAAGGCCGTGAACCCATCAAGCGTGATGGGGGCAACGAAGCGCGTCGCCGAGTTGATGATCCAGAGCATGGCTCTGAACGGCAAGACCTGCCTTAACGCCGTTCGATTTGGGAACGTGCTGGGCAGTACGGGCAGCGTGGTTCCGTTATTCCTCGAACAGATTCGCGCCGGCGGGCCCTTAACCGTCACGCATCCGGAAATGCGCCGTTACTTCATGCTAATTCCCGAGGCGGTACAACTCGTGTTGCATGCGGCCACGCTGGGTAATACAGGCACCGTCTATGTGCTGGAGATGGGAGACGAATTCAAGATTGTCGATCTGGCCAAGAACCTGATTCGCCTTTCCGGCTTTGTCCCCGATGAGGAAATCTCAATCGAGTTCATCGGCGTCAGGCCCGGCGAAAAAATCTCCGAGATCCTGACGGGACATGACGAAACACTGGAACCATCCTCGATCGAAAAGATCCTCCAGATACTTTGTGATAACCTTCCCGAACAGCAGTTGCTTCAAAAGCAACTTACCAGAATGGAAGCCGCGGCGATCGCAGGCCGGACAAGCGAAGTGCTGGAACTGCTTCGTGAAATGGTTCCGACCTTCCAGCCCGCGGAATTGGAAAAACCCGTAAGTCGGCTACGCGCGGCTTCATCGGCAAACTGAATCCGAACCTCGCAATAAGTGAAGATCGTCACCATCACCGGTATTCGACCTGACTTCATCCGTATGAGTAAGGTTTTCGAGCGGCTCGATGAAACATTCGAGCACATCATGATTCATACGGGCCAGCACTACGACGACGAATTGAGCCGTGTGTTCTTCCAGGAATTGAGAATACGTAAACCCGATTACACGCTGGATACGGGTCGCTCCAGCCGCAACCACTACGAACAGCTCTCCTACCTGTCGACGCACCTCATCGAACTTCTGAAGGAAAAACAGATTGATCCAGCCATGATCCTGTTCCTGGGCGATTCAAACTCGGCGATGGTGAGTGCCCCTCTATTCAAAGAAGGTTATCGAATTGGTCATATCGAAGGCGGCATGCGGTCTTATGACCGGCGAATGCCTGAAGAGGTAAATCGGGTAATCTGCGACTACGTCTCAGATCATGTTTTTGTCTATACACCGCTGTACAAAGAACGACTGATGCTCGAAAACAAAAAGGCGGAAAGCATCTTTGTCGTTGGCAACACGATCGTCGAAGTGGTGAAGCCCTATCGTCCTACCGGTCCGCGGCGCCGCGACTGCATTGTCGCGGACATTCATCGCAATGAGAATCTGAAAACACCGGAGCAATACAATCACATCCTGAATTACTTGAATCGCTTGGGCGAGGCTCTGCGATTGCCTGTAAAATTGGTCCGGTTTAACCGTGCAGTTCAGCTGATTGAACGGCACGGTCTGTTGGATGGCAAGTCCCACATCGAATTGGTAGGTTCGTTCGGATTCTTAGAGTACCTGGACCTCCAATACCACGCGTACGGAGTTGTTTCCGATTCGGGAACCAGCCAGGAGGAGTGCCCTTTATTGGGAGTCGCGGTTGCTGTCCCGCGCAACTTCACCGAGCGGCCGGAATCCGTTGATGCGGGCAACAGCACCCTTGTGGGCGAGACAGGTCCGGTAGAGGAAATGGTCCAGAAAACCGGGACCTTTTTCGAGAACTACACAGTTTCGGACAAGCAATTGGAGTGGCTGGGCGATGGCAAAACCTCCCAGCGCATTGTCGAGATCTTGCGAGGAGTTTTATGAAGAACGTTTTGGTGGTTGGCGGAGCCGGCTACGTCGGCGGCGCGATCACCGATCTGCTGAAAGAAGACCGTTCCTGGAACATGCGGGTCTACGACTGTCTTGTGTATGAGGATTCCTATCGCAAGCCGGTCGACTTCATTTGTGGAGATATCCGGGATAGGGAACGCCTGAAGCCCCATCTCAAGTGGGCGGACGCCGTGGTCTGGCTGGCCGCTCTCGTCGGGGATGGAGCTTGCCAGATAAATCCTGAACTCACCACGGCAATCAATTGCGACTCCGTCGAATGGCTCTCCGAAGCTTTCGATGGCCGAATTGTCTTCATGTCCACATGTTCGGTCTATGGCGCTCAGGACAAGGAACTGGATGAGTCTTCACCGACGAATCCCCTCTCTCTGTATGCGTCTACCAAATTGAAAGCGGAATCGTTTCTGGAAAACAAAAACGCGATTACCTTCCGTCTGGGCACTTTGTTTGGAGTGGGAGACCTTTATGCCCGGATCCGCATGGACCTGGTGGTCAATACTCTGACGGTTCGCGCCTATCGAGAGGGACGGCTCAACATTTTTGGCGGCGATCAATTTCGGCCGCTGCTGCACGTGAACGATGTTGCGCGAGCCGTTGCCATGAATCTCGATAGCCCTCATCGGGGCATCTTCAATCTGCACCGCCAGAACGTTCGCATCGTCGACCTCGCGTGCCAGGTAAGAAATCACTTCCCAGATTGCAAGATCGAACGATCCGAGATCCCCTTTCAGGACACGCGCAACTACCGCGTCTCCAGCGTGAAGGCGCGGGACACATTCGATTTTTCCGCGGGGCATTCCATCGACGATGGGATCGAACAAGTGAAGAGTCTCATCAGTACGGGCCGCATTAAGGATATCGACCACGTGCGATATTCCAATCAGCGGTTCCTGGAACAGAACGTGAGGGCTTTGTATGGCCGAGCCTAAGTTGATCAAGGGTGGTTTAAGCGTCGATGATCGCGGCAGCGTCACCTTTGTGAATGACTTCAACTTTGAAGGCGTCAAACGCTTCTACATCGTTCAAAACCACACGCAGGGCTTTCTGCGCGCGTGGCACGGTCATAAGAAGGAAGGCAAGTACGTTCTCGTCACCAAGGGTTCGGCGCTGATTTGTGCCGTCGCAGTCGATAATTGGGAAATGCCTTCGAAAAACCTGCCGATCTTTCGTCACGTACTCAGTGAGAGAAATCCGGCCGTCCTTTATATTCCGCCCGGGTTTGCTCAGGGTTTCATGTCTCTCACACAGGACGCTCAGGTGATGTTCTTTTCCACTTCGGCGTTACAGGACAGCCTGAGCGATGACATTCGCTTTGAATCCCGTTATTGGGATCCCTGGCACGTTGAAGAGCGATAGAGCAATAAGGGAGAAAGAGCTACGACGATGAAAGTTCTGGTTTTCGGCGCGAAGGGCATGCTGGGTTATGCCATGCACAGTTATTTCGAACGGCAGGGACAGGAAGTGAAAGCCATGGGTCGCGAGGACTTCGATATCGCAAGGGACCCTATTTCGAATATCGAGAGTCTCGTGACGTGGTCGGATGCGGTGATCAACTGTGCCGGCGTAATTAAGCCGCTGATTGCAAAGACACCCATCGAAGATGTGTTGAAAGTGAACGCGGTGTTCCCCCGAAATCTTGCGAACCTGTGCGAACGCCATTCGAAAATGTGCTTTCACGTCACGACGGACTGTGTTTATTCAGGCAGGAAAGGGACGTATTCCGAGACAGATGCTTTTGATGCTGAAGACGTCTACGGTTTAAGCAAAAACGCAGGCGATGCCGCCGATGCGATGGTCCTTCGCACTTCGATTGTCGGCGAAGAAAAATATGCGAAACGCTCCCTGCTCGAATGGGCCCGCAGCCAGTCCGGGAAGGAGGTTTCAGGCTTCGTGAATCACTCCTGGAATGGAGTCACCACGGTATTTCTGGCGGAGATCATCGAGACCATCATTAAAAGGGGCCTTTACGAAAAAGGGATTTTCCACGTCCATTCCCCTCAAGCCGTTACGAAGCTGGAATTGCTGCAGATATTCAACGAAGTCTACGATTTGCATCTGAAGATCAACGCGGTCGAAGCTTCTGAGTTTTGTGACCGCACTTTGAACAGCGGACGCCCCCTGACTCAACTCGTCTGTACGAAGCCGCTACCGACTCAGATTCAGGAGATGCGAAAGTTTTTCCAGCAGGCTTCACCGGCGAGCTCCCGCTAGCAAGCAGGTGGAGGTCAAGGATCAAGACCGGATCATCTTCATTGGAGAGTTCCGCTTTCCTGAAGAAGATGCGGCCGCCATTCGCACGCTTTCCTTAGCCCGTATTTGCCGGGACCTTGGATTCAACGTAACCGTCATCGGCAAGGGAAGGCTCCGCCCGCCCGATTACGATCCGCATAAAAACGGATACTACATCGAAGGAATTCATTACCTCACGATGAACCCTCACCGAGTCTCTATGAGAGAGAGGTTGCTGAATCCGTTAAGACGCATCCGGCTTTTTGCGACCACGCTTGATGCGCAGAATCTACAAAACGTCAGGGCTATCATCATAAACGCATCCGACAGTGCCAGGCACGTCCCCTTCGTCATTGCCTTCTGCCGGAAAAAATCGATTCCGTTAATCGGCGACATCTGTGAGTGGTATGACCCACGCCAGTTGGGCGGCCGATTGAATCCCTTCTATACGGTCTTCTGTCTGGTGTTTCGGTTTTGGTTTCCGCGTTTCAAGAACGCCATTGTTGTCAGCAAGCTGTTGGAGCGTCGTTTCGAGGGCAACGGACGAAACCTCGTAAGGATTCCCACGGTATATGACGTATCGACAATACCGTTTGAGAATCGCACTTCCGGAGACCGGTTGGTGCTTCTTTACGCTGGGATGGCAGGCAAGAAGGACATTCTCAAGGAATTTATCGAAGCGTTGGCGTCCCTCTCTCCAAAAGATCGGTCGCGAATCGAGTTCCGGCTGCTTGGGCCGACGAGACAGGAGTTGATAAACCTGTTCGGAGGATCTGCCGACCTTCTGAACAAGCTGGGGGACATTGTGAAGCCCTGCGGACGGGTGCCGCATGCACAGGTGCTCGAGTCTTTACAAGAAGCCCACTTCGCGCTTCTGCTGCGACCCGATATGCGATATGCAAACGCAGGATTTCCAGGTAAGGTCCCCGAGAGCCTGGCCGCGGGCGCGCCAATGCTGCTGAATTTCACAAGCGATCTGAAGGAATACCTCGGAGACGAAACTGCCGCGCTTGCCGTTGAAAACTACTCCCCGCCCGAAGTCGCCAAAGCGATCCACAGAGTTCTAAAACTAACTCCTGCAGAATTACAGGACCTACGCCGATGCGCACGCGCAAAGGCGGAACAGTATTTCGATTATCGAAAGTATCTCGACTCGTTCAGAAGCTTCCTGGAGCACCTGCGATAGCGGACATCACCAGGTGCTGATTGGCGGACATGGCCCGAAGTCGACATTGTCATTCTTGTCGGCGGGAGAGGTGAGGTGACTGCGCAAGAACCAACAACGTCTCGCCACCCAACAGCCGAACGCCCAGGTCTTTGTTGAATGCATAAGCGAGTCTTCTAGGAATCGACGCTATCCGGGTCTTGAGGCTCCCGCCTATGGCGTAGGCGTTTGTATAGCGCCAGTCAATGATTTCGTAGCCGGTATCTCGCAGCGTTTCGAGCGACAAGTCTTTAGTGTAGTAATGAAGATGTCCGACCTCTCGCCTGGCGTAAAGCAATGGACTTGCCCGAAAGACAGTCATCGCACAGAGATCGAGGGGGATATGAAAGACGAAGTAATCAGCGTGCATTCGGTGGAATTCGAGAAATGTGAACGGATCGCGCACGTGTTCGAACACATCAAGCATGAGCATGACGTCGTAACGGCCTAACAGGTTTAGGTCTGAGATGAAGTTGATATCGCTATGTCTTTTCCAAAATGGCGAGAGCTGCGTGGATATGTCGAACCCCGTCCGGTTCGCGTAGGGGAGATTCGCAAGCACGTCTCCAGAGCCACAACCGATATCGCAAACAGATTTTGGGCTGATGTTGTGATCGATAAGTATTTGCCTGACGTTAGCGGCTTTCCAAGCGGCGTCCTGGCTATCCCAGTCCGGGTTTGCCTTGAGGTATTCCCCGTTTGTATACCTGGAGTCAACGCTCATTTAGGAATTATGCCTTCGTCGTAGTCCATTCTGGAAACATTCCTCGCGAGGCGAGGCAGCGCCGTCTCGCACCTGAAATGATTGCCGCAGCCGGTGTCGTCACCGGCGGGCATTTCGATCGAGCCTGATCAGCGGAAAGCCAGCGGCAGGGTTCGGCCAGTCGTCGAATAGGGTGTGAGGACACCGCTCGCAACTTGGGAGGAACCGTTGAAGAGCGTCAAGCGAACAAAGTGCGACCATTCATCCGAAAGTCGCGCCCATATCAAATTTCCTCGGACCGTTTCGGGATAGATCGCCGGTAACGCGGCCACGAGCAGGTCTCCGCGATCGTTGTAAATGATCTTGAAGCCGGATACCGACAGGGGAACTGTCGACACTAGGCGAAGCGTGCCACTGACGGCATCCGGGATCTGCCATCCTTGAATCTGATTCAGCGACACGGCAATCTGGCGCTCGCCGGGGACACTCAGTGTCGCCATGGCGATTCTGGAACTATCCGAAGCCACAAACTCGACGGCTACCTGCGCATCGCCCCTCGAGGGGTTCGCGACCGCCAATCCGATTTGTCCCGTAGGTCCATCCACGCTGAGCGAAAAGCTCTGGGACCGCTGTGCCCCCTCGGTCAAGGCGGAAGTCGTGAACCCGTTGCCGTTCTGAAATGAGAGCGCTGCAAACGATGCGGGCATCGGACCCGTGACTGGCGTGATCTCAACGTAACCGGACCGCGGCATGTCAGAGGAACCGAAGTCACCAAGACGCCATGCGCCCTTCGCCGCCAATGAATACTGTATCTCGCGGACGACCGGACCGAAGGGAGAGACGGCGCTCGGTACAAAGCGGACCATGCCCTCCGCTGGACGATCGGTTTTGTTGATCAGGATCAATTCCGTAGACCAACTGCCTCCCAACGCGATATGCGGAATCACATTGGAATTCGACGTCGAAGTAGTTAAGTCAACAGCCGGAATTACGACATGAGACGTCTCGCCGGTCGGTTGCCTGGTTGATAGCAACGCCACGACTGCCACGGGTTGAGACGAATCGAATGAGAAGGTCCCTGTTATTCCCTCGGGGACTAAATCCGTCAGCCGCCTCCGTAAGCTCTGACAACTGCCAACCTGGAGGTTTGCCGAAAACTGCACCTGTCCGCCCGCGTCCGCAATCACGAACGAAATCTGCGTAGCAGCAGAATTCGGATTGGCCAAAGTAATCTCAGTTTGCGTTCCGGATCGTGTGTCGAAGAAAACACGTCCCGTCTTGATGACGGATGACGCACGGAAAGCTGCTTCGCTGACGAGAATGCCGTTCTCACGAAAGCTCGCCTGGGCGGTTGCGTGTGCTGTATCGGATTCAATCCGAACATAAGACGCCGAGCCGAAAGCAAGATCGTCTTCCACAGAGAGAGTTTTCGACGAACCCGGCGGCAGGGAAAACTCTTTCGTTGCGAGCTGACGGTCAATGATGTCCGTATTGTAGTCCAGGGTGAATTCGTTCCACGGTTCCCGTTTATAACTGTTCAGAAATGGCGAGTATGTCTCAATCTGAATGCGTGACTGGGAAGGCTGAAACCTGAGCATTCGCAAATAACCGTTCCCACCGTTAGCGATCCAATCGTAGTTCGAAAACATTTGATGGACAGGTATTCCGCTTTCGGAAGGATCTGTACGATTCGCTGCCTCGACGTTCAGGAAATGACCATTCACGACCATCGTGATGTTCCGGGTCTTGCTGATAAAGTTGTTCCATAGCTTTTCGCCATCGTGGTCTGCATCGAGTCCATAGGCTTGCGTGCCACTAACAGAAAAGGGTCTGGATCGCATGCCGTTCGTAGTCAGGTACGCGTGAGTGGTCACGATGACTTCACGTTCCGGATTAGAATCGATGACGCGCCGGGCCCAGTCCACTGCCGTCTGCCGGGGAAAGAACTCAAGCGCAAGAACAAGATACTTTCTTAGACCCGCCTCGAACGTAATGTAGTGGTTCTCATTACCACCGTCCGGGTAAGAAGTCTTTCCGTACCAGACCCTGTTCCTAAACCGCAATGGGCCGAAGAAGGCGTTGTATCTTGTCGCTGACCTGTTGCCGACTGGCCCCCCGCATCCCGTGTCGTCATAATCGTGATTGCCAATCGTCGCAGCATACGGAAGACCGGCGTTATCCAATATTTTGTATGCCGTGTCTGCATTGAGCCAATGTTGCAGGTTGTCGCCGCATTCGACGATATCGCCCAAACCAATTACCGCGCGGATGTTCATCTTCTGCGCATTTTGGGCAATCCACCGCATTTGCGAGAACATCATTTCGGTCGTAGCGCCAAAAGCGGTGCCGCCGACAGTGTACCTTTGTGTATCGGGAAGCACGATGACAGTGAATGCATCCGATGAGACGTCTTGTGCCCCTGAAAGCGGTCCAACCAAAACAAGAACCACAGTAAGGATTAGGGCGGACGCGGCCACGAAAACAAACCCGGCCTTTGACAATGAGCTTAGGGATTTTTTAGACATCCTATCTCGTGAAATCCGAGCGTAACTTACAGAAAACGCTAACACTTGGCAAATGGAAAGTCATTTCAAGCAATGAATGGTCTTTATCGTTCGAGATCCATAGCCACGCGACTGCCTCCTGCCCGCGTTTACAGGACTCTGATCAAACGTTGATAGCTTTTATCACAGCGAAGTTGATCGTTACGACCCTATTGAGCGCATCCGTACCGTGCAGATTACTGACGACCACAACAAAAGTGCCCTTCTCCAGGCCTTTGATCGAAATGAACGGTGTGCCCTTCCCCTTATAGGTAGTGCTCGTTACGATGATATCCGTGACCGCCACAGTGCTGTTCAAAACCTGGAATGTCTCTTCCCGGCGTGGGGCGGTCGTAAGCGGTACTGTGGTTATCGTGCCCGTGACCTTATCTAAGGTGACGGCTCTGCCGGAACTCGTTGTTTGATTGACAGAACCCCCAGCGCCGCCAGCGTACCCAACGCCCGAAGTGGGTCCGGACGACAATAGGCTTTTGGCGAAATTGGCGTTGCCGGATGAGTCGAAAATCCAATATCCCGCAACATTGTTCAGAACGACTTTGTCGTGGTCAATGCCATCAAAAGCAAGCGCGCTTCCCTGATTCCGAATGATGTACTTCAGGTGCCGCTCCGACTGCGACGGCGAAATTCGCGAGTTGTCGAGCCGATACATGCTGATCTTATCCAGACCGGCAGGCACTGGAACGCTTGGAGAATATCTGCCACCTTCGTAGATCAGGTTGTCGACCCAGGTGTCCGTATCTCCGAAAATGTTGAAGAACTGGCAATTCTTGATGTGAATGCCCTTCGCCGACTCGCGGAGTGTACCCACGATGGCAACTGGAAACGACGAAAAGGTGATCGTGTTCTTCGCAGTCCCGGCAACGAGCCATGCGTTCTCGTCGAGGCAGGAGTCAAACGTTACGCTTGAGGGGTAAACTCGCGATGGTTCCGATGGGTAAGGTGAAGCGTTAATGTCGATCGTCGTGCGGCTATTGCAGGTGAAGAAGCAATTGTAGTAGGCCCATACATTCGTTCCATACATCTTGACCAGCGGACTGCTCTGGGTGCTTCCGGTTTCATTTCCGAAGCGCGTCGCGACGAAGGTATTCATGCTCACACCGCCTTCGCCGGTTCCGTTCTTGATGAAAGGTGAGGACGGAGTGAATCCCGCCAGGCTGATCCGGATTGCGCCGACCATTGCCGGAACGTCCGTAGTGGTCCAGATCAGGCAATTGGTGAAGAGGTTCTGCTCGGAACCCCAAAGAACTACCGTCGCGTGCTGGCAGGCGCCCTGGAGCCAAAGATGATCGAACTTGTGATCGCCGGCGCTGTCGTTATCCGTCTTACGAGATAAAAGCAATATCTCAGACGGATTGAATCCGGCAACAGGCTTGACGCTAAAATTGGACAGTTTTATGAGACTGCTTCCTGTGAGGTCAAGAACCGGCGTACCGGTCATTGCTGCGTGGAGCGAGGTCGAATACTTTCCGTCTCCCTCCAGGCAGAGGCTGCCGTAGTAGTTTGTGAGGTTCAACGATCCAGTGAGTTTGTAGTTGCCTGCTGGAATGCGGAGCGTTCCATGCTTACCGGTTATGACCGCTAAGATGGCCTTATTGAAGGCCGCGGTATCGTCCGCGACGTTGTCTCCCGCTGCCCCGAACCATTTGACGCTGAGTGGACCATCAAAGATCCGCCGCCATCTGCCTGCTTGAGTTTGCGTCAATGAGTTCGGTCTGAAGACTGTCCCATCATCCTGGGTGGCTCTGGAAGTTGCGTCATAAACGAATCGACCGCCACCGCCATCGCTGATTTTGTTATAACCGGCGACCGCGATTTGAGCGCCGTTGCTGGAGTCCGACACAGGCAGAGTCATCAAGTCGGACATCTTGTCTACACTACAGGTCAGGCCGGGGCAGGCTACGGCATTCTGAGTCATTGGCGTCCCCCCTTATAAGCGGACTGGAGACGAAACAGTATCTTGGAATAGAGCGGTTGGCATCGTGCGGCATTGATCTGAAACGCATTCGCACGGATCGTCGGCATCGAAAGGCCGGCGGACGTAAGTGTTGACCCGTTTGCCTTTGTAATGACCATATATCGCTGGTTCACCGGGTTGATCTCTATCGTTTCGGCCTCGATGTTCGGATTCTGGGACAGCCATTCTTCACATGCGCGATGTTCGCCCCACAATCCGTCATGTTCATCCCGTGGGTCCTTCCAATCGTCCCAGTAAATCACGCAACCGGGCCGTAGTAATGGCTTAACAAAGTTCAGCAGCTCCATCGTGGAACTGTAAATATCGACGTCAATGTTGATGAAAATAACGTTGTCGATCTCCTTTTGGAGATTCGTAGTCAGCGACTCTGAAAAGAATCCATCGATCAGTCGTATTCGTTTGTCATCCGCCATTCCAATCGACCGCAGTTTTTGCAGCACTACATCTTTCGTCGACGCGTAGCCACCCTTTTCATGCCGTGATGGCGCCCAGACCTTAGGATCCTCTGCAGGCAAACCTTGCCACGAATCAAACCCAATGAGACTCGATTCAGGAAAATGCTTTTTGATCTCGCTCGCCTGCCATTTAAAAGTTTCTCCGATGAACACACCGAATTCGAGACATGTGCCGCCACCAGTCGGTGCGATGCTGTGGGCGAGTTTGAATGCCGTTTTCAGCATGGGTTTGTATCAACCGCGAGCGGTTCGAATAAGGTTATCCTTGACGTCTGGATTGGGATAATTAATGAGTACGGCCCTGTAGACGCCTTTGAATACAAATAAACTCCCTGCAGCTGCGCCAATAATTTCAAATCGGGCAATCAAGTCGCCGATATCCTGGAGGGCACCGGCGCCACCGAGCATAGTCATGGGGACAGCAATCGCTTCGCGAATCCGGTCTGCCAATTCCAGGTCGTAGCCCTTCAGTTCGCCGTCGCGGTCGATGGAATTCACAACGATTTCGCCCACACCAAGGTCCTGCAGTGTTTTCGCGAATTCCACGGGCGACTTGCCGGTATTCTTCGTGGCGTTGTGAGTCCAGATCTCGTATTTTCCGTCGTGTGTCTTCCGAACATCCAGGACGACGACCACACTTTGATTGCCAACGTCCCGAGCGATCGAGGCGACCAGTCCAGGATCCGCGATAGCGGCGGAACTCAACGAAACTTTCTCCACACCGAGACTGATAATGGTCCTGGCCTGTTCGACGGTCTTGACCCCGCCGCCATAACAGAGCGGCATGCGGCACTCCGCAGCCCAGAACCGGATCATCTTCAGGTCGGGCTCTTCGCCCTTCGCTGTTGCATCAATGTCCAGAACCATCAATTCGTCGGCTTCCTTTTCGTTGAAAATCCTGACGGCATTTATCGGGTCTCCGACATACTTGCCCTCTCGAAACTGGACCGTCTTCACCAAGCCTTTGTTTCGAACCAGCAAGCAGGGAATGATTCGAGGACGTAACATGCCTAAAGCGTCGCGAAATTCTTCAGCAATTCCATGCCGCAGCGGTGACTTTTTTCGGGGTGAAATTGAACCCCGTAAACATTCCCATGGCGCACGGCGCAAGCGAAGTCACCACCGTACTCGGCGGAGGCCAGGATGTCTGCGGCTTCGTTGCATTCAAAATAATAGGAATGAAGAAAATAAAATCGCGCATCTTTTTCGAGCCCGCGAAACAGCGGACTAGCGACAGATGGACCGACATCATTCCAGCCCATGTGCGGAAGGGGCAAACCCGTTTTTTTGAACCTGACGACCCGGCCCGGTATCCATTCCAGGCCCCGCAGCTTTCCCTCTTCGCTGGACGCGGCCAGCATCTGCATCCCCACACAAATCCCAAGCACCGGTAGTTTGTCTTCGAAGACCATGCGCTCAACAGTTTCGCGCATTCCGGACCGCTGAAACCGTTCCATCGCGTCATCGAATGCCCCAACACCGGGCAGAATCAGCTTAGTGCTTCCCGTCAGGGCTTCGGGAGAGCTGGCAATGGTGACGCGGATATTCAGACGCTCGTACACGTTCATGAGTGCCTGCACGTTCCCGAGCCCATAGCTGATGATGGAGATCACTTGTACAACCTTCTCTCCAATCCCAGAATGCTGACGCCCTTCACGCCCAGATTCACAAGAAAACGTTTGCTTTTGTAATCGGCGCTGGTTTTGTTGGGCGCATCGAAGATTTCCCTAAGCTCGATCACCGACAGGCCAAGCTTTTTAGCAATGTACTCGAACTCCTGCTCAAGAAAGATTTCATCGAGTTCGGTTTTCTTGATTCGTTCGAGCGCGTCTTCTTTTTTCATTTGCCCGGTCACTATCAGACTCGAGAAGTGGGCCTTGCGGCGATCGAAGCCGAATTTCCGGGGCAGCCAGTAGTCTTCGAGAAAACGGGTAAACCTTGACTCAAAATGCTTGTGCTGAAATTTCATCCAGCTGAAGAGGCTTTCCAACTTTTTTTCCGCTTCTGCTTTGATGTAGGGAATCAGGTTCAACGGCTTTACAACCTGCATTCCAATGACGTATCGATAATAGGCCCTCGAGACCAGGACATCGATGATCGGAAACGTCCTGAGTGGGGCCTTTCCGAATTTGGAATGTATGTCGAGGATGAGCGTCTTATCGATGCCCGGATACGCTCCCCACTCTTCAGGCTCACGGCAGCACTCTGTGGAATAGTTTCCGCCGGTAATCACGTATTTGATTCGGTTCTTTCTCGCAAACTTATAGAGACCCGAAAAAAAAGCAGTGTCCTGCGGAATATCCTGATGCGCGATCTGGCTCCTCAAGATGGCCACCTGCAAATCCTTCATTTCTTCCCAATCGATGACCTCGGTGAACAGATCGAGGCCCAGCCCATCCACGAGTTTTTCTATGTTCCCGACGGCCTGATCAGTATTCCATCCACCATCGACGTGGAAAAGAAGCGGCCGCAAACCCATTCTTTCTTTCGCTATGTAAGCTGTGTACGAACTGTCTAATCCACCACTGATTCCAATGATGCAGTCGAAGTCTCGCCCCTTGCCATCGGCTCGAATTTTTTCGGACAGCATATCCAATTCGCGCTGGCCTCGCTCATCAGTGTGCCAGTTGGGCAGCACGCTTCGGTCGAAGTTTGAGCAATATTGGCAAAGGCCATCCATGTTGAACCGAAGGTTGGAATCGGTCGTATCCATGATGCAACGCGTGCAAACCTGGTATTCTCGTGACTTGAGGCGGCCCTTCGCCGATGGTCGCCTTGAAACTCGCTTTCGTATTCCCGTCGCCATAGCCCAAAACATTATCAGGTGACTCGCCGGACCACCATGGTCGTTTGCCTGCTGCGCTGCGTGCGCCCATCCGCAGCTATCGCCGTTTTTCAGGCGCAAGGGCCAGGTTGAAAAGCTGACGATTTGCATCCAAGACGAGAGGATCATTCAGAATGGGTCGTACGGTTTCTTTGATTTTCGTACGCCGCTCAAAACGGTCCTCCTCGCTCTCCGACGCAATCGTCTCAATCACTCGCCCAAAGGCCTCCGGGTTGTCTAGCGGCAAATCCCAGCCTAATCTCCTCTCCTCCAGATTACGCCACGGAGTATGGTCACTCGTTAAGACTGGAGTGCCGCACGTGAGGGATTCGGCAATCACATGCCCGTAGTTTTCGCCGCCACTTGGTAAAAACAGTAGATCGTAGCGGCTGAGCGTTGCCATGACGTCCGCGGGATCGACGGTGCCGACATATCTCGCCGTCACATGATCAGGCATCTTCTGAAGCAGCCTCTCGCATTTTTTCCAATACGCCACGTTATCTATCGGTCCGATAACGTCGAATGCGATCGGTGTGCGAGCGGAGACTAACACTTCCAATGCGAAATCCAAGTTCTTCTCCGGTGAAATGCGCGAAAGGAAAACTATGCGAAGCGCATTGGGCGCTGCTGCCACTGATAAAGGGGCGGCAATGCCCGGACTCTCAGAGGCTACGACGGGCATATCGAACGCGATATGGATGGCACCGCGCTGGACCCTCATAACCTGCACGATCTCATCCGCTTCGAAGGAACTAGATGCTGCCCAGGTAATCCGTTGGTACAGGTGGATGATTCGCGCGACGGCCATGAAGACGGCCTTCTTGGGATACTTCAACCGCAGTGAGGCCCATGCAAACTCGCCCCGCGGCGACAGGATGATAGGTACGTCTCGGATCCGGCCGAATTTGCGGTTGAGCAGCACCCAGATGGTCAGTGGTTCAAAGAAGCTATTCAAGTAAATCAAGTCATGCGGCGTTTCCTGCACAATACGACGGATCTTTTCGAACGACTCGTCGGCTGGGGACAGATAGTACACGCGCGCGTTTCCGACCCACTGCCATTCGCGTTGACTAATGTTTGGATATGGTCTGTCATCTTTGAGGTCGCGATCCCGCGTAACGATCATGAACTCAAACTCGCCATGGAGATGATTCACTAAATTGACTACCGACCTTAGAATTCCTCCAGCCTTGAAGCCCGGCACGTAGTGTCCAACAAACAGAAGAATGACTGGTTTCGCCGATGCAAGCAGCATGCTGGCTAAGATCTGGCCCTATCCGAATCGCTTAACCGCCCAGCGGTCTGGACGGAATGCGATCGCGGCCAACCTTTCGTCCGGAATGTCGACATACCAAGATGATGAACAGTTTCTACAAACACCACAATAATAACCTCGGTTCCAGTGCCCATACTTCGATCGGATTTTGTCCGGCCTTTTCCAGGTGAACCCGGCGACAGATCGAAACGCGGAACTCGACTTCCAGATTTACTACGATTGCATAAGCAGTGGACTTGTTCGAAAACCGCCGTTTGGGCGAAACAAAGAGAAAATGTTTGGCCTAGCCCACATGGTGATCAACAATATTTCCGTGTATTGGCTCCGATACGACTTCTTGCGTCAGCAGGGAACCAGTTTCCCTAGCCAACGGATTACAAATCTAAAGATCCGCCCGCAAACCGAGAGTTTGCTCGAGGACGGTACGTTGGCGGTTTGAGATGAGCGCAATCGACGATTCGAACAGATTATCAACCGACGTGGGGGCGTCAATACGAAACCTGCGTGTGTTATGTGTTGGAAATGGAGGGATGATTCTCCGGCAGGACCGAATCACAAGTCATCGTGAAACCCGTGCTTTTCTCGCCGAGATGGGAGAGCTAGTGAGGGAGATTTGTTATTGCGGTTGGTTGGAACCCATAGAGGACACTCTGTCGCAAACCGACCTGCTGGACATCCCGGCGGTTCGCGCTGTCGGTTTGCCCCCCTTCCATGGCTCAGTGTTGAAAAGGCTGAAGAACGGTGTTCGCTCTTTCGTGATTGTCGCCCGGGAAGTGGCTCGGGCGGATTTCGTGTACCTCTTCTGGCCGGGGCGGATCGCGTCGATTACCGCACGGCTTTGTCGTGCCTTGGGAAAGCCATACGGGATCTATTCACGCGGCGAACAAATCCCGCCCGATCCGACGTTTACGAAAACGTTCGCTCGTGCCCGCTTCATGATCGTCGCCGGGCACAGTCTTCGAACCGAGGCTGAACCCTATTGCCGCGACGTTGAAACCGTTACTCCGATGATGTCCCTTCGTCCCGAACATCTGCATGTTTACTCGCGCCGTCCTCGCGTTTCCGGTCCCTGGCACCTGCTCTATGTGGGACGTATTGAGGAGCTCAAAGGGGTTCATGACTTGCTCGCCGGTATTCGCTACCTTGAAAAATGGGGTCTGCCCTTCGTACTGACGATGGTAGGCCATTGCCACGACGCTCCCGGCCTGTTGCAGCAATTGCCGCCCTCAGTCGCACGATGTGTGCGTGTAGTCGATGCAATCAGCGAATTTGAAAATCTCATTCCATTCTATCAAGCTGCGGACGCATTCGTGTTTCCCAGTCACGAAGAAGGATTCCCTCGCGTTTTATATGAAGCTATGGCGTTTGGAGTGCCAATTCTAACGACATTTGTTGGCGGCATACCAGCCGTTATGAAGGACGGGGAGAATTGCCTGAGGATCGAACTGCGAAACCCCAAGGATATTGCGGAAAAGATTCAGCGCCTGCTCACGAACCCAGAACTGCAAACACACATCGCGAGTTCGGCTCACCAGTGCGTCAGTGAATTGATGAAAACGTGGCGGCGGTCGCATTCCGTTCAAATAGCGGAAAGACTGCGCGACCTGGTCGCCTCCAGATCTTAGCTGGGCAATGGCCGCAACAGCTAAGCCAGTCATACTTGTACTGGTCAGGCACTATGTCCCTGCTTACAAAAGTGGGGGACCGGTTCGTTCGATCGAAAACACCATCAATGCGCTTGGTCACGAGATTGAATTTCGCGTCGTATGCATGGACCGCGATGCAATGGATACGGCCCCATTTCCGTCTGTGACGGTCGATCGCTGGAGTACAGTAGGAAAGGCAGGAGTGTTTTATGCTTCCCCCCAAACGATGCGACCCACGAAGTTGGCTAGCCTGATCACAGCGACGCCGCACGACCTTTTGTATGTCAATAGCCTGTTTGATCCGCTGTTTTCAATTTGGCCGATGGCCTGCCGGAAATGGGGAGGAGATGGACGGAAGAATGTGCTACTAGCACCACGAGGCGAGTTGTCGGCGGGTGCGCTCCTGCTGAAGCGATGGAAGAAGCATCTGTTCATCAGAATGGCAAAGATGTTTGGTTTGTACGACGGCGTGAAATGGCATTCCACAAACGTTTACGAAACAGAAGATATCCGAAGAGAGTTCGGGCAGGCGTGTGAAATCGGCCATGCTGGCGATTACGGCCCGCACATGAATCCCGCCGCGGTGGCAATCGACCCCCCCGACTATGTGCCGGACCGGCTGCGTCTGCTATTCCTTTCCCGAATTGCCCCGGACAAGAACCTTCTTTTCGCCCTGGCCGTGCTGAAGGATGTAAAAGCTGAAGTAGAGTTCAATATCGCGGGACCGGTTGAGGATCCGGCTTATTTCAGACTGTGCCAGGATGCGATCAGAGCTTTGCCGAGTAATGTGAGGGTTTCGTTCTTGGGACCAATCGTTAGGAATGCCGTCTTGTCTACTTTCGCCAAGCACGACTTATCTATTCTGCCGACCGTGGGCGAGAATTTTGGGCATGTGGTTGCCGAGTCGATGTCCGTTGGTACTCCAGTCCTCGTTTCGAACCGGTGCGGGTGGAGAAATCTTCAGTCCAGCGGAGGCGGTTGGGACGTGCCCCTCGAAACCCCAAATGAATTCGTGAGAGTCATCGAGTCCTGTGCGGCGATGCCCTATGACACCAGAAGGGAAATTAGGCGTCGAGCGCACACGTACTATCAAACAATAGATTTCAGCAATTCAGCGTTTGATGAGAACCGGCGGCTGTTCTGGTCCGCCGTTGAAGCGAGCAGAGCGAGACGGCAGTCACATCAAGGCTCTAATACATGATCGGCAACCCATGTGCCCGGCCGCTTTGGGAACTGCGAAAGTCGTCGGCCATGCATGCCGGCAACTGGCGTAAAGAATCTCCAACTCAACATGTACAGCGCAGAGACACCAATCAACCCAAAGAATGCGTCGAGCGTTTGCGCCAGCGCGTTGTTAGCAGGAAACATGAATACGAGAATGAACATTTGCGCCAACACCGCGAAACCCATTGGATTGCCTGTAAGAATGATGTTCACCCAACAACGACCGATAACGAACCCGATGAGAACCATGAACAAGACAGTGCCATAGAAAGTCGTATCGGAGGCAAGCCACGGAAATATCGTCGACCACCACCGGAGGGCAGACCAGCCGTTTTTCGCTTCATTTCGCGCCATATATGAGCTTTCGAACAGGTCCGGACCACCAAGATAATCGTGCAAAATCGATTGCAACGCCTTACTCCAGCCAATCCCATAGCTCCACTCGAATGGCAATTCCATGCTGAGGGCCAAGCCCTCGTAGCCATGGGACATGTACAGGCAGGCCATCACCAAGCCATAGTTGGCTCTCGTGCCCGTGATTGGCACGAGGCCGCGGGTGGAGGCGACGCCAAAGTCGCCGACCAGAGCCTGCGTCGGGTCGAGTTCCCGGGTTTCAACTTCGCGGCGATCTACCTGGAAAAAGGCTACCATGCCAACAAACCCTGCGATGAGCACTGCAATCGCTATTTTTGTAAGCAAGGGCTTCAATTTCCGTCCAGATTTGGAGAGCGGAGTTACAGTGAGCGGCTTCTCTGCAACATAAATCTTGTAAAGCAACACAGGCAGGCAGGCAAACAACGAGAAGCCAATTCCACTTTGGGTGCCGATACCAAAACTGACCCCTAGAGTGCAGAGCAAAGCGAGGACAAACAGGATCCTGTTTACGATGCCTATCTGCCGCCAACAAATCAACACTAGAGGTAAATACAAACTATTGAACACCGAAAGTACGGTAGTGATTCTGAAGGCCCAGGAATATGCGGCCAACTCAGCAACCTTTCCACCTTCGCGTGTTACGTCAGCGAGCACCTGAGCTTCGAGATATGCCTGACCAGGGTTCAGCAAAGTGGAAAGCGCCTCGGTCAGGCCACCTCTGATGGCGGTCACCCTTAGCAATATGCCGGAAATAGCGAAAACCATGCTGAATACGATGAGTATCAACAGGATCCGTGGGACTCTGATGACCCCGACTTCAGCGGCCTGCAATCGACTGAGTGCGACAGAACCTCTTTTGATGCCCCACCGATATCCAAGCCACAGTCCGCCATAGTTGACGACAAGAAATGCAACCAGCTTGGGGACATTGGGAATATCCCAATCAACAGGACCAAAGAAAAACATCAGAACCGTACAGGCCAGATACCCTTCGAGAAGAATAATTGGAGCCAGCAATGCGCGCGTCCGGTTGAAACGAACGGTACGGGGCGCCGATTTGGGCGCACTGTCAGTCCCTTGATGTACTTGAGCTATTGATCTCGACATCGGTTCCTCATGGGGCGCCACTCTCGACTTTCGGTGACATCAAGTCCGACTCCGCGAGCGCGAGACCGCCGCGTCGATGCCGGGCTGTACAGATAATGTACAACACCACCATTAACCCGAAATAAGTCGCAGAAGACAAAATAGAGGAGACAATGGCGCCATACACATTCCATGTGGGAAGTAGTATGGCGGCAGACACAATGCCCACGACTCCAGTGGAAACGGCGGCTAAACCCAGCCCTTTTCCCCAGCCCTGCGCACCGAGGAAGCGATTTAGAATGTCCCCCCAACCTATCAGCAATGCGCCTATGCCCATCAACTGAACCATTTGAACCGAGGGGCCATATTTTGCGCCGAACGCCAATACCAGTAACTTCTCCGCCGCAATGACATAGGCCAGACCCAGCGCGCCGCCTAACGCCAACGAGAGCGTCAGGACCTTTTTCGATAGGGATCTACTTTTCGAACTCGAACGGAAGATAACGGTTCCTATCGAGGATACGGATACCGAAAGCGGCGAGGAGACTGCGAGGGCCAGCGCATACTGGCCATAACGCGAGGGATCCACGAACTCCGAAACCCACATGGCCACAACTTGACCAGAAGCCACTCCGCAAATCCCGCCGATATAAGTCGGGAATCCCGTTCCGCGATTCTCCTTCAGGATCATGCGCACTCTCGATCGCCAGCCTGCAAAAGAAAAACCAAGCCGAAAAAAACCAATCGCAATTACAACAGAGAACGTTACAACGTATCCAATAACGGCAGCGGCGAGGGAATAGTTGGCAAAAATGTAGATCTGTACCGCTGTGACTGGCAGTAAAAGGAGATAGGGAAGCACTTGTTGAAACGACAAAAGGGAAATGCGGTTCATCCCCTGGCAAATGTTACTGATCATGTATTGGCCCAGAGTCACATGCAGGAATGGCGCAACCCAAATGATTATTCGCGGAAGGTGATAGCCGAGCGATTCCGCCAGCCAGAATCCTGTAAACGTCATGACTGTGCCGATGGTCACACTGATCATCAGCATGACAAGGCTTGCGCCCACGATTTCCTTTTGCGCGGCGCGCTCGTTTTCCAACGCCAGGAGTCTCGAAGCCGAAAATGGCCAGCCGAACTGCAGCAGCATCATCGCTAGCATCAGGAATGTCATTGCATACCGGAACAGGCCGTAGTTCGCAACATCCAGGCCTCGGGTGATCAGTACCGTCAGGCCAAATGACAACAGCATTCCAAACCCTTGCATCCCGATCAGCATTCCCGACTGCCTGGCCGGCTTGCTCTCGAGGACGTTGGAAACTACGGCTCGAACGGTTCCGATCAAAGATGTTTTCAGTTGGCTCATTGCGGAATGAAGGCAGCATCACACATCGTAAAACGATACGACGGCTTCCCCGGCATTCTCGGAGTACCCGCTGATGATATATTCTGTTTTGACTGATTACCATGAGTGTGTCTTCACCATCAGCGGTCTGGCTGGAAAAACTGAGAAGACCACACTTTCGAATACTGTTCGCTTTGTCGCTTGCAAACCTGTGCCTCATCAAGATCTGGCATCAGGCCCTGATATCGACGCCCGCAAGCGATCCCCACAGATTCCTGAACTCGACTGCGGCAATCCTGAATACGCTCATAGTCGCCGGTGTATTCTTTGCGATGTTATCGTTTGCTTCCGCATACGAGAATCGTCTTCTCCAGACAACAGTCCAGCTTGGCATTGTCGTTCCCGTCGTTCTGATCCTCGATGGGATTCGGTTCAACATTGGTATTTCCCCAGTTGAAATAGCCGGACAGTTGTTTCGCGCTGCCCCTTTGGCAATTGGGATTGTCGCTTTTCTCCTGCTGGTCAAATACCGCCGAACAGCGATGCGGCTGTATACACTGTTATTGTTGTTTCTTTCTCCTTTCATTCTTTTCACCTTCGGTCAGGCAGTCACCGGTCTGTTGACGCAGCGCGCCGTTACGATGAAGGCAGAAGAGAATCTCTCGCCCATCGCACCGGGGAGTTCCGGACGAGCTCGAGTATTGTGGTTCATTTTTGACGAACTGGACCAGCATGTCCTCTTCACAGAACGTCCCTCGTCACTGGCCGTGCCGGAAATCGACCGTCTGCGAGGCGAAGCTTTTTACGCCACAAAGGCCCTTCCTCCTGCCGATGTCACCCAACTGTCGTTACCCGCATATATTGCCGGCGAACTGGTCGAAGATGTCCGTTTGGTTCCCAATAGTGCATCGCTACGGCTGCATGGCAGCCAGGAATACCTGCCGTGGGGGTCACGAGCGAATCTTTTCAAAGATGCAATACAAGCGGGGATCCGGACGGACCTGATGGGCTGGTATCTTCCGTACTGCCACGTGTTGGGACGTTACGTTGCGAATTGCTGGGACGAGTTCATTCTCGACAAGCCACAATTGCGCAAAGAATCACTGGGCGACACGATGCTCACCCAGTTATGGGAACTGCTGCCCTCGAGCTCCAGGGTCCAGAAAATCGATATGTATAAGACGATGCTGGAGCGAACCCAAAAAGCAGCGCTCGATCCCGGTCTGGGTCTGGTTTTTGTCCACTGGCCTATTCCACATGGTCCTTCGATATACGATAGGAACAATGACGACTTTCGTATTTCCGCAAAAGGAGGCCTCGACGCTTACCTCGATGATGTCCGGTTGGTTGACAGAACGATCGGCGCGATACGTCAGGACATGACCGCAGCCGGCATTTGGGACAAAACAACGGTTCTTGTGACTTCCGATCACTTCTGGAGATTCGCCCCCGGGGAAAAGCATCAAGAGATTCCATTTCTGTTAAAACTGGCGGGGCAACAGCAACCTCTGACGTATGAGCAGCCCTTCAATACCGTAATCGCCAGATCATTGGTCATGGCAGTATTGGAGGGCGAGGTAACGACGGCGGAGGGCGTTTCAACTTGGTTGGATCGCGCAGCAACGGGTGATGGCAAGCTCGGAACAACGTTGAAGTAGTCGTGCCCTCACCGCCATCGATTCGCGCCCTATCTGGATGAAGAGGCGACGCACTTCACGAGGTAAAGCCAGCGTGCTGATCGAACCTGCTTCCGCCGGACAATCTGGAAGTAAACCTGACATTCCTTCTCGAATTGCTCGACGTTGAAAGAGGCGAATACTTCTTCCCGGCCGGCGGCAATGTCCAGGAACTGCTCGTCCTCACGGGCGAGGAATTCGATGATGGCCAGATCCTGGGTGAAATGCCGCACCATCCTGAGAATCTCCCCTAAAGGAATCCCGTCCTTTGCAATGTGATGCATGGCAGCGAGGAGAAAGACGATTTCAAAACGCTGATGACCTCTCGACAAAAAGGATGCGCATTCATTGTTGAACCAGCCGACCTCCGGACTCGGACGAGCGATGTCGATAACAAGTGGAAGAATGTCCAGATTCTCCTTCCGTGCACGATGCCAAGTGCGACCTACGACTACCGGATCGGAATCAATGGAAACCATCGATACTCCGCGCTGGGCAGCGAGGGAGCTGAAGTCTCCGGTGTTGCAGCCGATATCCAGACCAGTCTTTGGGCGATATTCTTCCACCGCCTCCTGAATGAACGCGAGCTTTTCACTGTAGTAGACGTCTTTCGTAAGTGTTTCGGAATACGTGGACCAACGCGAACGCTCTTCATCGGGCGAAACCGATTTCAGTGTTCGCGACAGTCGCCGCAGCAAACTTCTGTATATGAAGCTCGCCTTATCCCCATTGGTCGTCTTCGAGCGGGAGAGGACGCGCGATGTCTTTGCGCGTGTGAGCCAAGTTGGAACAGACACCATCGAAAAAATCGGAGGAAGAAATCTCTGAGTCCTACTGCAAAGCGCGTACAAATCCTCCGGTTGCAATCCATCCCTTCTGGTCAGAAGCAAGTCTCGCAGGTGCAGATGGAAATGCTTCCACGCCAGTAACGGCAGCAAAAAAGTGCGAACGAATTGACCGTGTGCCAGCCAAACCATGTCGGTATGGTCGTCAGGTTCGAAGGAGAGCACATCGACAAATACAGGCTTAGGCCCCACGAACAGGACGTTGTACGGGGTCGCATCCTTCAGCCGCCAGTTGTGAGGAGCTACAGCCTGGGCAATGTCCAACGTGAGTTGTGCAGCGGCGCAAAGCATCTGGGCCGGCCACTCATAGGGATATGTCGTGAAGGGAATGCGCTCATGTTCAACGATGTCGCCCGATATCCATTCGGCGCCCTGCTGACCGGATACCAAAAGGTGCGAGAGATCTTGCCGCTCAGTCGAATCAATAACGGTTGTCCTGACTAGCTGATGACCTTCCAGCAGGTTTTGAGCGGCAGGAGTGGATAGGAAAGACTGAAGAATAGCGAAAGCGTCCGGCTTCACAATCCTGAATACGCGGTCGTCCAGGAAAAACACACGGCCCGCCGGATCGCGGAAACTGGCGGTTGTTACCTCAGTCGAGCGAATTCTCTTTTTGGATATTCCTGGGTTGCCTGTTCCAGACATTCCTTAACTTTCGAAACAGTCCAAAGATGGTTCCGCGAACGAAATACGTACCCCCAAGTATCACGGCATAAACCATTTGCCACAGCAGAGTTCCTGAACCCGGATCGATATACATACGAATGCATCCTACCAGACAAAAGTGTAAAAAAAAGCCGGAGGTAAATTACCTCCGGCTTTTTCAGAACTGATCTCGATCTAGAACGGCACACTCACAGACTGGACGTTGGGACCGCCAACCGGACTGACCGTCGAACCCGGCACGCCCGGAGTGTTCCGGTTTTGAGCCAGAAGCGTGTTGAGCTGATTTGCCAGTGCGTTAGCTTGCGCCCGCAGCGCCTCTTCCAGGCTGACCAGCGCGGTCACATCCGCAGCTGACCCGGTTCCCGCTGCAAGACGGGCTTGTACGGCCTGAATTTGACTCTGCAATGCCTGCAGCTGCGTTAGAAGGTTGTTAGCCTGGTTTGCAATGTTGCCAGCCGCTGCGGACGCGGCTGCGTTTCCGGCAACACCCAAAGCCAGCTGCGCTTGCGCCGCCAAGGTCGCAACCTGGTTCTGCTGGGCCTGCAACTGCGACACAGTCGTGGATACATTCGCGGCATTCGCAATGTTCCTCAAGATCGCGGCATTTGCCGCGTTGTTTGCCGCGATAGTGGTATTGAGGTTATTGATGCTCGACTTCAGATCATTGACGTCATCGTTGTTGTTGAGCGCCACAACCAATCCCCAAATCGCAACTCCGGCAACCGCTGCGCCACCGATGACGGCGAGCCAAGCTCCAGTATCCATCGCCAACCCACCCGTGGTTCTTCCTGCGGGCGCTTGCGGAACGGGCGCTGGAATGGGGCCCGGAACGCTCGAGGCAAGTACTGCGATAGGTGCCGCATGAGCACCATCCGTCAATCCCAAGAGCCTTTCCTGTCCCTGGGTCAGCAGGAACGATTCAAGGGTTTTCAGGTTCCGGACCATTACCTTTCCGCTCACTGCGCGAACACCAGCGGTGGCCGAACTCATGACAGCAACGTGTCCGGCCGCGTTATCACTTGCCGTGACCTCGAATGGAGGTATATGAATTCGAAGAGGGGTGCGGGCAGTGAATCCGACCGTGCCGGCATTCATTGCTATTTTGATCCCCTGCGCGTCCCGGTTGAGACTGACATCAGTCTTTTCGTTGAGTTCGAGCTTGCTTCCCGTTGCAAGGAGGACTTTCGCGTATGCCTTGTGGCCAGCACGAATGTGGTCTCCCTCAAACAACGTTCCTTCCTGAGAGATATTCACGCCTCGTAATTCAACTGGCCCTACGGCACTGATCGACCCGATCAGTGATTTCTTTGTCGTAAAATCAGCAGCCGACACCGGCAGCGTAATAAATGTCGTCGTTATAACCAACGCGACCGCTACCATTCTTCGCAGAACTTTTAGCATCGAGATTCCCTCCTCAACAACAAGCGGCTGTTAGTCCGAGCGTCTGAAATATTCACATCAAAAGACTGAACCAGCCTGAAAAAAAAATCCACAGTTTTCTCAAGACGACATTCGAAAGGTCGGCAGCGACATTGAAGAAATCCACTAACCTAACTCGTACCCGCAAATTATGGTAGGTAGGAACTGGGAATACAATCAATTTTATGTTGCCGAGCTCCCCCGCGTAAACGGCATCGCTAGTGACATTCCCGCGAATGTGAAAAACAGCATCGCATTTGACGGGATTTGAAGATTGAAATCGGCAAGGCTGTGCAGAAGGATCGAGAACATCGCGCCACTGCAAGCCAACAGCACACCTCTTTGCTCGGGCGATTCGATTGCGATAAAAAGCCGCACCCCCCGGATGACCGTGAAGAACAGGAACGACCAGAATGCCGCGGCCAACGGCAACCCCCACTCCGCAGCCGTTTCCAGGTAGTCGTTGTGAGCATGATCAAAGAGCCAATCCGGCCGAAATGTTTGGAATGACCTGAAGATATCCTGATATTTGCCGAACCCGATACCAAACGGATGCGCACCGATCATCCGAATTGTGTCTTTAAAAACCATCAACCGTCCTTCGCTCAATACTGCTTCTTTGCTGAGAATGTCTGAATAACGTTCCACAACGGCATCGATGCCGATCCACACAGCCCCGGCTATGACGAAGGCGAGAATACCAAGAGCTAACCCGACGCCAAGTGGCCGCTGCGATCTCCTTAATTGCAGGACAAGGCCCAGAAAACACAGAGTGATGACAAAGCAAAGGATTCCCATCCGGGAAATAGAGAAAACCAGCGCGACTCCCATGAATGCAGCAGCCAGCAGATACACATAAGGTCGCGCCAGTCCACCGTATCGCCGCACAGCGGTATACGAAAGCCCGAATGCGACGGGAATAAGCATTTCGAGAAGCCCCGCGTAATGGTCGGCGTTGATCAGAGTCCCGCTTGATTGATTAAAAGTATTTACATAACCGAAGATCCAACCCGGAAGGACGAAAAACTGCACCAGCCCCAGAAATGCCTCCGCAACGCCCACGAACAACAGCACATGAAGGAATCGGATTATCCGAGCATCGTTATTGTTACGGGCGGCTGCCCACGCCCAAACGCCCGCAACGAGTCCGACCCCCAGCTTCGCGGGCGCGAATGCGAACATCAACGTTGCCACGACGAACAGCACGGACAAAGAAATGTCGAGTTTCTTATGGCGGAAAATATGGAAGAGGCAGCAGGCCGCCGTACCGGACAAACAAAATAGTCCTAACAGAAACCAGCTATTGGGAAGAACCCCACCGAAAGTGAGTAATGCGTAAGAAAGAAACAGCGCCAGCAGACCGAACATAGAGCGCGGTCAGAACCGGTAAATCAGACGTCCACTCACGACTCCTATAGTCGTATCGAGAGTCCGAATGAGGCCGCTCTTAACCTTATTTGATGGGACGAATAGAATGTCATTCGGCAGGAGTGCGATATCATCGAGCGAGCCGTCGAGGATTTTGGCGACGTTCACCGGAATTTCCTCCTTCACTCCATCACCATGAATGCGGATGATCTTGCAGGCGGACCTTTTCGCCTCACGTGTGAACCCGCTGCCCAGCGCGATCGCCTTTGCCGCCGTGATGTTCTTTCCCTGAGTCAGCGGGAACTCTCCAGGGCGGACAACTTCTCCGATAACGAACACGGACTGCGCCTGCAGGACGATGATCGTATCGCCGGCCATGATGGGTATGTTCAGTTCGGTCTTGCCGTTTTGGAACAGATCCTCAGCACTTACAGTAATGGTTTGCGGGGCTTCTCCGGCGGCACCGGCCTGGCGGCTTACCTGTATCGTTCTTCCCGCGTTGTTCAGGTCGAGGCCCTGTGCCTGCGCGAGCATATCCAACAGGCGTTTCTGTCCTTTGATCTGATACGTTCCCGGAAGTTTGACCGCGCCGATAATCGACACCGGCTGCGAGGCATATTCGCGGACGAATACCGTGACGTGAGGATCCTTCACGTATTTTGCCTGTAGCGTTTTCTCGATCACGCTTTGCAATTCAACAGGTGTCTTGCCCGCCGCCTCGACAATGCCGATCAGAGGTAGCGAGACAAAACCGGACGCGTTGACTCTGCCGCTTCCGCCCAGTTCCGGTGCATCAAACACGACCACATCAACAAGGTCATCGCGGCCGATGCGATATTCTTCGCCCGCTGATGAGGTCGGAGTGTTCGATGGTCTGTTTAGAAGGAATTCCTCGGTCGACAGCGGCTGCGCTATCGGCGGCTGTATTGTTCTGCGTTGTTGTGGCTGTTGGTGGGAGCTCTGTGCGAACACAGGCAAAGCTAACGCGAAGATAAGCATAAAAACGTTGGTTCGCATGGAGTGCCTCCTACCGATATGAGGTGCCAAATTCAGCTTTTCCGCGGCTATAATACATCATCTATGGCATCAGACACACCCGTGCACGTACCACGCGAGCAGTACCCCGAAGCAATGTACCCGCAGACGATAGCACCGGATATTACTGATCATGACCCCGAAGAAAACATACAACTTCTGGACTACTGGCGAACCATCGTACTCCGCAGGTGGACGATCTTCGCAGTGCTATCCACAGTCGTCACCCTAACGGTGATTTACACGCTCAAGCAGACGCCCATTTACAGCGCGACGGCCAGCGTTCAGATCGATAAGGAAAACCCGAATGTTTTGTCGTTCAAGGGGGTATACGACATCGAAACCGAGAGCGACGACACACTGCGCACGCAATACGAAATCCTTAAGTCGCGACGTCTCGCGCGTCGTGTCATCGAGGATTTGAAGCTCGACAGGACTGAAGAGTTTCAACCCAGCGAGCCGAGTATATTGAGTTCAGCGCTCTCGTCCGTGCGTTCGTTTCTGTCGCCAAAGCCAAAGGTCGAATCCAAAGAGCCGGACATGCTTCGTCCAGTCGTTACCGCCTATCTGCGGCGACTCTTCGTCGAGCCTGTTCGCCAGGCCCGCCTGGTGAACATCCGCTTTGAATCGAAAGACCCCGAACTCGCAGCGCGAATCATCAATGCGCATGCACAGCAATTCATCCAGCAGAATCTGCAGTTCAAAGTTGAAGCGACCGAACAGGCATCCACTTTCCTCGAAGAGAATCTGGTCACGCTGAAAGCAAAGCTCGAAAACGCCGAAGATCAGCTTCAGCAATACGGCCAGCGAAACCAAATCCTGTTTACGGAAGAAGGCAAGAACACGGCCAGCGAGAAGCTCAGGCAGCTCCAGGAAGCGTTCACCAAGACGCAGGAGGATCGGATACACAAAGAGTCCTACTATCGCCTGATCGATGGCGGATACGCCGAGGCTCTGCCGCAGGTTATCGAAAACAAGTTGATCTCGGATCTGACTGCAAAGCTAGCCGACTTACAGCGGCAGGATTCGGAACTTGCCGTAACGTTCCAGCCAGAATATCCGCTCAGGCAGAGACTGACCGGGCAAATCACTCAAATCAAAGTATCGATCGATACAGAGAAGGCCCGCATCGTAAGCATGGTCCGCTCGGAATATTCCGCTGCGGCTGACCGGGAACAATTGCTCGGGGCGGAACTCGCGAAGCAGCGGGATATCGTCGAGAAGATCAACGAAGACATTATTCAGTACAACATCTATAAAGGTGACGCGGACTCCGTTAAGCAGCTTTACGAGGGTCTGCAAAAGAGGCTGAAAGAAGCCAGTGTTTCCGCCGGCCTCACCGCTTCCAACCTGCGCATTGTCGACCGCGCGGAAGTTCCGATCAATCCGGTCAGGCCTCGCATGGTGCTTAATCTAGTTTTGGGTCTCATGGCCGGGTTGGTGTGTGGCGTGGGACTGGCTTTCCTTCAGGAATACGTCGACAGCTCGATCAAGTCACCCGAGGACATTGCCCGTTACCTGAATCTGGCCACACTCGGAATGATCCCCAAACTAGACAGCGCCAGGAAGGGGTACCGCTACGGCGGCCATGGATACGGATACGGCCACAACAAACCCGCTCCGTTATCTGAGGCGAACGGGGGGGAGTTGCACTCGGACAATGTCTTACCCACTGTCGACCTGATCGTTCATGAATCCCCGTCTTCCCTGCTGGCCGAAGCGTATCGGTCGGTTCGAACGTCGTTGTTGCTTTCTTCATCCGGTCATCCGCCGCGGACCATCCTCGTAACAAGCGCCGTGCCCAGCGAAGGTAAAACCACTACGGCCGTCAATCTCGCGATCTCGTTGACTCAGACGGGCTCCAAAGTCGTACTGATCGATGCGGATATGCGCAAACCGCGAGTTCAGAGAGTCTTCGGGCTCAATAGCGCAGTCGGTCTTTCTTCCTTCCTGGCGGGAACAGCCAAACTGAAGGAAATCATCCAGGAGACAACGGTGCCGGGCCTCATGGTCATTCCATGCGGCGTCCCGCCGCCAAACCCTGGCGAGTTGATACTCTCGCCGGGCTTCCGACGAATGCTGGAAGCGTTGAGAGAGTACTTCGATTGCATCGTCCTGGATTCGCCGCCCCTGTGCAACGTTTCGGACGCGCGTATTCTTGCCGTCATAGCCGATTCCACCATCGTCGTTGTCAAGGCATTTTCAACATCGCGACACTATATCCGTGACGCCGTGACGAACCTCACTAACGCACGTGCCCGAGTGGGTGGTGTGGTGCTAAACGACGTGGACGTCCGGCGCAGATCGTACTATTCCCGCCACTCGTATTACCGCTCCTACTACTCGAGTTATGGGGCCTACGGGCACTACGGTGCAGAAAAGAAATGACGGGCGCGTTCTGGTCACGGGCGCCAATGGCTTCGTTGGACGTGCACTGGTCCGCACCGTAATTGACACCGGACGCCACGTCCGTGCCGCGGTGCGGCACCTCGATAGAGCCGATGGCCCATTTGGGGATTGGTCGGCTGTCGGCGATGTGGGTCCTGAAACGGATTGGTTCAACTCCCTGCGAGACGTCGATGCCGTCATACACCTGGTAGCGCGGACTCATGTGCTGCGCGATCCCGAGAAAAACCTTCAACTCTACCGGCGCACCAATGTCGACGGAACACGTCGGCTGGCCGAACAAGCGGCCGCAGCAGGCGTGCGCCGACTCGTGTTCGTCAGCTCAATCAAGGTCAACGGCGAAAGAACATTCCAGCGGGCATACGGGCCAGACGATGTTCCTGCGCCTGAAGATGCGTATGGTCTCAGTAAGCACGAGGCCGAGCAGATAGTCGCTCGAATCGCGGAAGCTTCGGGCATGGAACATGTTATCGTGCGGCCGCCGCTCGTCTACGGGCCTGGCGTGAAGGGAAACTTCCCCAGGCTGATTCGTCTCGTCCAAAAGGGTGTGCCCCTGCCACTGGCTAGCGTTCAGAATCAACGCAGCATGGTGGCGCTCGAAAATCTCGTTGATTTGCTGGTGCGCTGCATTGATGCGCCCGGGGCGACGGGCCGGACGCTGCTGGTCCGTGACGAAGAAACGCTGTCCACGCCCGGATTGATCCGACATGTCGCTTCAGCGTTGGGTCGACCGGTCCACCTGTTTCCTGTCCCGACGGCACTCTTGTATATCCTCGGCCGGCTGACGGGCCGTACAAGCGAAATCCAGCGGTTATGCGGTTCGCTTGTGGTGGACGACAGCGAAACACGCAGGTTGCTGGAATGGAGCCCTCCCGTTTTCGCGCAAGACGCTATTCGCGCGACCGTGGCGGATTTCTTGAAGCGTAAGGCTATCGCTCGCGACGACCAGTGATATTTACGCCTCCAATCCTGATCCTGGCTGCTGTTGCGTTCTTCATATCCTTCGGGCTCACCCATCGGCTCGCAGCGTCATACTCGCTGCTGGACTTTCCCAACGAACGATCCCTTCACAGCCGGCCCGTGCCCCGTTCGGGTGGACTCGGCATCGTTGCGGGATTATCCGTCGCGTGTGCGATCGCACTGGCTCTTACGCTGGCAGAACAAAACGCTCTCTTCCTCTGGTTGATAGGCCTGACCGTGTTTCTCGCGCTTGTTTCGATAGTCGACGACAAGATCGGACTGGCGCCGGCAATTCGATTCACGGCACATGCAATGGCAGCGGGTCTGCTCGTTTGGGGTGCCGGCTTAGTAATTCCGTCGGTCCCGCTGCCGATGTTCCGCGACATCCCTCTGGGTCTGTTGGGCGCGCCTCTCGCTTTCTTGTGCATTTTGTGGGTGACAAATCTTTACAACTTCATGGATGGAATGGACGGCTTTGCCGGAGGCATGACGGTGATCGGTCATTCCTTTCTGGTTTATGTAGGCTGGAGGGAGCATCATCCACTCATTGCCATCGTCTCTCTTTTTGTTGCTGCATCCAGCACCGGTTTTCTCGTCCACAATTTCCCTCCTGCAAGAATATTTCTCGGCGATATCGGAAGCATTCCACTCGGCTTTTTGACCGCCGGCGTCCTGGTTCTCGGAGTCCGCGATGGCTTATTTGATGTATGGGTGGCAACGCTGATTTTTTCGCCGTTCATCGTGGATGCGACTGTAACTCTGCTGAAACGCATCGCGCGGCGGGAAAAGGTGTGGACACCGCACCGCCAACATTTCTATCAACGTCTTGTTCTGGCTGGCTGGAGCCATCGAAGAACCGTTCTGGTTGAATACACTTTGATGCTTGCAGCCGGATTCAGCGCATTGCTGTATTCGAAGGATACCGGTGCTCTCGACTTAGGAATATTGATCGGTTGGAGTATGGTTTATCTGTTCCTGACAGTTTTAGTCGGCAGAGTGGAACGTCGAATCTCTGAATAATGCGAATCCTGATTGTTACCCAATACTTCTGGCCTGAAGCTTTTCGCATTAACGAATTCGCCGTCGACCTCAAAGAGCGAGGACACAACGTCACCGTTCTGACGGGTCTGCCGAATTACCCGACCGGCCGTTTCTTCAATGGTTATGGCCTCACCGGACCCTACACCGAAACTCACGCAGGCATTCCCGTTTTGCGATGTCCTCTGATCCCGAGATTTGACAGCCGTCCCTGGCAGCTCGCGTTGAATTATGTCTCCTTCGCCGTGAACTCCTGCCTTCTGGCCCCATTTCGCTGCCGCGGTATTTTCGATCTGATATTTGTTTACGCTCCATCGCCCATCATGATCGCGCTTCCGGCAATTGTCCTGAAACGGCTAAAGGGAACACCGCTTTTCCTGTGGGTGCAGGATCTTTGGCCCGAGAGCCTCGAAGCAACGGGAGCCATACGTGCTCCGTGGATTCTGAAGTTAACAGGGCGAGTGGTCCGGTTTATCTATTCGAAATGCGATCGCATTCTTGTCCAAAGCGAAGCTTTCATCCCTCAGGTGCGCTCGCTCGGAGGACGCCCCGAACAGATGGTCTACTTCCCCAACTCTGCGGAAAAAGTCTATCGGCCCGTGGACTCCGATAATGCTTCCACGCCGACGCTGCCTGCCGGATTTCGGGTCATGTTTGCCGGAAATATCGGAGTGGCGCAGGCGTTTGAAACGATCCTGTCGGCGGCCGAGCGATTGAAACTGCATCGGGACATCCAGTGGATCATCCTTGGTGACGGCCGCCAGCGCAATTGGGTGGAAGCCGAAGTCAGACGACGGGAGCTGGGGGCAACCGTGCATCTACTAGGCCGTTTTCCAATGGAGAAAATGCCCGACTTTTTCAGCCAGGCCGACGCGATGCTCGTCACGCTGCAAAAGGAGCCGATCTTCGCGATGACTGTGCCGGCGAAGGTTCAATCTTATATGGCCTGCGGCCGGCCTGTAATCGCTGCACTCGACGGTGAAGGAGCACGCGTAGTCCAGCATTCCGGCGCGGGCTTAACGTGTCCGGCGGAGGATCCGGCAGCGTTGGCCGAAACGGTGCTGAAGGCAGCGCGGATGCCGGAGAGCGATCGAAACGCTATGGGGATGCAAGGGTATCTGTATTTCAAGCAGAACTTCGAAAACACACGCTTGCTGGACCAGTTCGATCAATTAGCCCAACAAGCGTTGAACGGTAATTAATGAAAGGTCGTCAAGTCGTAAGAATCTCGTCGTATTTCATTGCCCCATCCATGCGAGAGTAACCATTCACTATGGCGCTTCTGCCGTTTCGGCCGAAAGCTCGCCGCAGTTCAGGCCTCGCCAACAATTCGCGAATCGATGCTGCAATGCCTGGGCTGTCCTGAGGTTCAACACAGATGCCGCACTGTGTTTCCTGGATCAGCCGCCAGGTTTCCGATTCCCGGTCGACGGCCGCAACTACCGGACGCCCGATCGCCATGATGCTGAGGATTTTTGAGGGTTCCGAATACGTGGCGAATCCTTTTCTCAACAGAACAAGACAGACATCGGCAGATGCATAAACGGCTGGGACGTCTTCGTGCGGTTGAAACGGCAGGAACCGGATATTCGGCAAGGCCCGGCCACGCGCTTCGCGGACGACTTTCTCCTTCATCACACCATTTCCCACGACAACGAAAACAACATGACTCAAATCACGGAGAAGTTCCGCTGTTTCAATCAGCGTTTCCAAACCTTGCGAGTAGCCGATATTGCCGGCGAACAGCACGACGAATGATCCATCGAGCCCGTGGACGCGGCTGAATTCATTGTTTCGAGTCAGCGGCTTCAGGATATCCGTGTCGCAAAAGTTCTCGATCACCTCGACGGGAGTGGCCAGCTTCTTCGCCAACAGTGTCTTCCGCATGTTTTGAGAGACAACGACGATGCGGCGGGCGCGACGGTAAACGTATCTTTCGAATCGCATTGCAGCCGAAATCAGGAAGGGATTCCGAATCGCCCCAGCCCCAATCACAACATCGGGCCAAATATCCTGAACGTTCAATACGAACGGTGTTCGTGTAAGGCGGCTGAGCAAGTCCGCCGTTATACCGTTACTAAGCGGAGGAGATACCGCGAGGATGACATCGTGTTTCCCCACACCAAGCGCTCGAATCGCGGACAATACCGTGAAGCCCAGGAAGTTCAACAATCGGCCCAGAACCCAGCTTTTTTTTCGTGGCATGTAGACGGGAACCCGGTGAATCGTGAGCGCACCGCCCAGCGTTCGCTCAGTCCGGGGCGCTGAATAGATTGAGAGAAGGACATTGGCCTTGTCGTAATGCGGAAGGCTGGTAATGACGGTGACCGAGTGTCCCCGCTTCACAAGATCCTCGCTGAGGTGGTGCATGATGATGCCGATAGCGGCTACGTCAGGATAGTAATAGGTGCTCAAGATCAGAATCTTCATCGTGCGACTCGGCCGTAACCTTCGTTAGGACTTTAGCTGAAACCGTAAGTCCAATGCACTTTGAAAAAACCGTCCGCGTTACCCGTGACGGCCTGTTATCAGCGAATTGGCTGTTGCGAGCCCTATGCCCCTTCAGTACGATATGCCGCTATTTCAAGCAGGAGGCCTGAATGCAAATCAGGATGGCATTCATAGTTGTATTGCTGTCATTCCCCCTCATCGCATACAGCCAGTCAACCCTGAATTTTCCCCGAGCATTTACACCAGCAGAGCTTGCTTCCACGGGTTTTGCAGTCGTCAATCCGGGAACAGCCGGCGCTGCCGTGACTTTCACTTTGTATGGTGCGTCCGGCTCCGTGGTTTCGACATCGAGCCAGCCCATACCGGCAGCGGGACAGCTTGCCCGAGTCGGAACCGAATTGTTTCCGACGGCGAGTCAATCTGGTTGGGTTCAGGTAACGAGCACTACGAGCGGCTTGCAGGGATTCTGGGTAGGTGGCGATTTCGCCACATTCACCGACGGCGCAGACTCGGCGCCGGCTTCGAACGACCTCGTCTTACCGCTGGTCACCACGAATACGGAAGTGAACATCGCGAACACAAGTTCTGGCGTGAACAATGTAACGATCCGGCTTTTCGGTGAAGGCGGCACTGAACTTGCCACGGCCGCAACGCGGTCGATCGTTACGAACGGTGTTTTTCAGAGCCCGGCATCGGCACTCTTTCCCGGAACAAATCTTGATAATGCCCGATACATCCGTGTGACAGGCGGGACGGGTCTTGCTGGAACGGCTGTAATCAGCGGCTTCCTGGTGAGTGAGACCGGCGTAACGAACGCTGTCGCTGCCGCAGGCGCGGGTAATGAGGCGCACTTCCCGCACGTCGTCAGCGGGGTCGGGGGTGGTGGAAACTACACGACAGTCGTCGGCATCACTAATCTCGCTTCTTCCGCCCAGAACGTCACCATTACATTCACTCCGGAATCCGGGGGTTCACCATCCACGGTGACACGGACGATTCAGGCAAATGGAGCTCTGCGCGACACCGCTCTCAACCTGTTTGGTTTTTCCGGTGGATTTCAGAATGGTTGGGTTCGTGTGGCGGGAACCGCCTCTCTAACCGCCTTCGTCGCCTACGCAGACAGTGTTGCCGGCGGCTTCGCCGTTGTACCTGTTCAGTCGGCTCCTCGCACTGCCCTTCTGTTCGCCCACATTGCCGATCTTCCACCATGGTATTCGGGGCTTGCGCTGCTCAATACGACCGGCAGCAATGCCACAGTCAGTGTTTACGCAATGAATCCCAGCGGCACACTGGTCGGTGGAGCGGACGATGTTCCGACGGCTCGATTCCAGCTGAATGCCGGAACGAAGACAGCCAAACTCCTCAGCGAACTCATTCCGCAGACACAAGCACGACTTGGTGACGGCGGATTCATCTTCATTTCGTCGACTCAGCCGCTCTACGGCATCGAACTGTTCTTTCTGAGAAACCTTCGCGTGCTTGCCAACGTGGCTGCCGGAACGGCGACCGGCTTTACACCGCCCGCCGGGTCAGCGCCCCTGTCGTTGACGTCCATCTCGCCGGGCCGCGCCGCTCGAGGTGAAACGCTCACATTGAATGGAACGGGATTCAGCACGACTCCAGGCTCGAACGCCGTGGTGTTTGCGGCGTCTTCCGGAACCTTGCCTGCGACAGCAACCACCGCATCGGCAAACTCGATGACGGTTCCGGTACCCCAAGGCGCAATCAGCGGACCGGTAAGAGTTCAGACGGGTGGCCAGACATCGGAACACAGGATCCTTGAAGTTTTGGCATCGGCAACATCACTCCTGCCTCCAACCGCGGTCACAGTCACTGCTGCGGCCACGACATCGGACGTCGACATCTATGTGCCCCCGCCAGCCGGCGCGCTCAACCTGGAGGCGGTCGGAGTAGGCACTCCCGGCACTCCCATCACCTACGCGCCCCTTAGCGCAGAGATTTCGCGAGGAGAAACCAAACAGCTTCTGCTGGTGGGTTCCGGCATGAATTCGGGAGCTGGAACTACGGTATCGATAAGCGGTGGAGGTATTTCCTTCTCAAATCTTGTCTACCATTCCAGCGGCGCGATCTTCGTGAACATCGCGGTGGCCGCGGGTGCCGCGACTGGATTCCGAAATGTTGCGGTTACCAATTCCAATCTGGATACGTCTGTCTTATCGGGAGGTTTACTGATTCGATGAAAAAGACACTGTGCAGATCCACTCAATTCATACTCGGATTAGCGGTGTTGGCAGCACCACTCTTTGCAACGACCGTGCGGAAGATGGAGTTACCGCAACTGATTTCCGTATCGGATCATATCGTTCAAGGTCGCGTCGAATCAGTCCAGTCGCGTGAAGAAGGCAATCGCATCTTCACCTATATCTCCGTCATCGTCGACGAATCGATCAAGGGCGACCGCCGGCCGACTCTTCTCATTCGACAACTCGGCGGACGGGTTGGACAGCAGATCAGCCTGATTGCCGGAATGCCCCAATTCAGGGTCGGTGAAGAGGTCATCCTCTTTCTCAAGATTCGGCAAGACACAGCGTTTGATGTCGTCGGAATGAATCAGGGCAAGTATCAAATCGTCAGCAATCTGGCCGTGACGAACCTTAGCGGCGTGAACTTTGTGGATTCGAAGACGGGTCTGATCTCCGATGGAGGCTTCGTTGCGCGGACTCCGGTCGAGACACTGAAAGCCAAAATCAGGGAGCTTATGCGATGAAGAACCTCTGCGCAGTTTTGTTGGCAATTATCACGCTTGGCTCCACAGGTCCCGCATGGTCCTACGTCATAAACATCATTCGCGACGATTCGGGAAACATTATTCGAACGAAATGGCCCGCCGGCGCGTTTCCAATCCGGTGGCGAATGAATCCCGTTCAGGGGCCCAACGTGACGGGAACTCGAACACAGGCTGAAGTGTTTGCGGCAAGCTTCGCAACCTGGCAGGGTGTAAGCACGGCGGCGATAACTTTTTCTCAGGGAGACCCGACCGATCCGACCACAAGATTCGGCGCAGACGGCGTGAATTTGATGTCCTCAAATACGGCGGCCGACGCATCCTTCTTCCCGCCCGGAGCACTCGCATTTGCCGAACGGCGTGTCATTCTGACCGGACAGATCATAGAGACGGACATCGTTTTCAATCCGGCTGAATTGTTTACGACAAACACGACTGCCGTGACCGATCGTATTGATATGCAATCCGTCATGACACACGAAATCGGTCACCTGCTCGGTCTGGATCATTCCCCACAGATCTCAGCGACGATGAATCCCGGCGTCGCGGAAGGTTATATCTATCCTCGATCGCTTTCTACCGATGACATGATCGCCGCTTCCGTACTTTACCCGTCGGCATCCTTCGCACAGAGGGGCAAGATCAGCGGGGCGGTTCGTACAACCGCGAATGCAGCGGTGTATGGCGCCGCCGTTGTTGCGGTGGACGCGAACGGCGTGCCGGTGGCAAGCACAGTCACCGATCCGAGCGGGAATTACATCATCGAAGGACTCGAGGCAGGATCGTATAACGTATACGCCGAACCTTTGGATGCACCGGTATCGATAACAAACATCGATTCGTACTCACACCCGATCGTTGGTGTGTTCAGGGACGTGCAGGCGAACACGTCCTTCACGACCCGATCCAGATAGACTCAGTTAAAGAACCGGGAGAATAAGGAGCGCTTCGGTTTCACCGACGATTTAAATGATATCGGCGGTGAGATACGAAGCACTTCGCCGTTTATGACGGCGCGAGGATTGGCTTCGACGAGCGCCGTGGCGCGTTCTGTTCCAATGATGGCGGCCGCGGCATCACGTCCCCTGCTGAGGATCGGCGGCCGGCTCTTGGTGCGATGCGCATCGGTCGCAAGGAAGTGAACGCAGTTATGGCGCAGCAGGGTATCCGCGCACTTTTTCGCGGCCGGACCGAACTCGCCTGTCACGCTCATCGCTGTAACCTGGATGAACACGCCCCGATCGATGAACTTTTCCACGATGGACGGATGACTCTGGATCTGTCCGTTCCGTTCGGGATGCACAAGAATCGGATTGAGGCCGTTCACCAGCAGCCTGTAAAAGAGGTCTTCAGCGCCAACCGGAACCGTGAGCTGAGGAAACTCGACCAACATGTAGTTGTGCTGGTTGATTTTCGTAACGCGATTGGTTTTCGCAAGCTCGACGATCTCGTGAGAGATGTGGACTTCATTGCCGGGGAGAACCTTCAGGCCGCCACTTCCGATCGCCTGATTCAAGGCAGCGACACGTCTCACCACTTCAGCGGGCTCGGGATTACCGGATAGACCATTGAACATGTGCGGTGTGCAAACCATGTACTCAATCCCGTCGACTGCCGCAATTCGAGACATTTCCAGAGCTTCTTCGACACTCCGCGCTCCATCGTCGATGTCCGGCATGATGTGCGAATGGATATCGATCATCACTGGACCTCAGTGATAGAAAAATCGTCGACCCAGACTTTTCCTTTGACTAGGTTGTCGAACTTCTTTGAAATGAGCCGCTGCAAACGGATCGTTACAAGGTCCGATGTTGCCGCAAACGGAATCGTGAATTGTTGCCAGTAAGTGGTACCAACCTGCTTTTCAGAAGCCTGTCCATCGACATCGACAAACACGCCTTCGCTCGAAGTAATACCTTCGGTCTTCATCCAAAATGATAATTTATACTGCCGCCCTTTTCGCACTGGAACCCAATGAGCCAAACCATAGTAAGGGTAATTCGCCTTGCCGTCGAAGACCACGATCCACGATGCAATCCCGCTCTTAGCCTCGTTGGAATCGCGACGAGACTCGGCGTGATCAAGCGGCGTTAACTGCCAATCAAACCCTCCATTAATAGGTTCCGTCTCAAACGAAGCATTGAAAATCGAACCTTCCGAACGCATCCCCCACAGAAACACTTCCAAAGCCTGATGCGGCTTACCCGCACTTACCAGATAGTGCACATAAGGAACACGTTCCGTTGGCTTTGTTTCGAAGGTTTTCAGCTTCGCCCAGGCGAGCGCGGCGCCGTCATCACTTTTCTGTGTGACGAAGTAGTTGAGAGCCGCGAGCGTTCCATCCTTGGAATTAGGGATGTGCGTGGACATGATCCGCACCGGGTCCTCATAAAAACGCCAGACCAGATCCAGCACTTGTGTATGGAACGCCGCATCGAGTTCAGCCGTCCGACGTAATTCCACATCTGCGGAATTCAAATCATTCAACCTGATATATAGGTTGGCTGCCGCCCAGTGTGTCCGGGCCCAGTTTGGATCGCGTTCGAGAGCCGTTTGCATTGCAAATCGGGACCGTTCGATGTTGCCCACCTGCTCGTAGTATTTCGAAAGCTCGAGCCAATGTGAAGAACGGTCGGGGTTCAGCCTCACAGCCGCTTCATATTCCTCACCGGCGCGAGCCACATTCAGATGCTGAGTAGAGTAGTTATAGATCTGTGCGAGAAAGAAATGATAATCCGCGTTGTCCGGATCATAGATCGTGGCTCGCTCGTAAATCACGGGATCGGACGGTTTATTGCGAGTGATCCAGGCAGCACGAAAGGGCCACCATAAACGATAAATCACCGAACCGGTCGTAAACAGGATTAGCGCGATCACAAGGAGTTTGCGCGGCCACGTGTCGACGCTGAGTTCCCACTGCCGGCTGAGATCTTGCGCCCCCTGCCAATCAGTGCTGGAGACGCTGGTATGTCTTTTGGTATCTACCTTTGATTCAGTGGAAGCCATTTCAAGTCCGGCGCCGGCCCGATGTATTCGGCGCGAGGCCGAATCAGACGATTATTCGAGTACTGCTCGAGTATGTGGGCGGTCCAGCCGGACATGCGGCTTACGGCGAAGAATGGCGTGAACAGATCGATGGGCATACCGCTCACGTAATAGGTGCTGGCGGAGTAAAAGTCCACGTTCGCGTTGAGTTTCTTTTCGGCTTTCACGATTTCCTCGATGCGTCTGGACATCTCGAACCATTTCGCCTGTCCGGCCCGCTCGCAAGCCTCCCTGGACATGCTGCGGAGATGCGTCGCTCGCGGGTCTTCCGTATGGTAGACGCGATGTCCGAAGCCCGGGATCTTTTTCTTGGCGGCGAAGATGTCGCGAACGAATGAATCCACTTTAGAAGGATCGCCGATCTGCTGAAGCATGCGCATCACGGCTTCGTTCGCGCCGCCGTGAAGGGGCCCTTTCAGCGCACCGATCGCAGAAGTCACTGCCGAGTAGATGTCGGACAACGTTGCCGCGGTCACGCGTCCTGCGAATGTCGAAGCGTTCCATTCGTGATCGGCATGAAGGATCAGTGAAACGTCGAGAGCTCGCGCCATCGTGTCGTTTGGCGGCGCTCCGTTCAACATGTAGGCAAAATTCGCAGCATGGCTCAGATCCGTACGAGGCGCGACGGGTTCCTGACCGCCGCGAATCCTGTGGAAAGCCGTCACGATCGTCGCGGTCTGCGCTGTAAGGCGGATGGCTTTTCGCAGATTCGCTTCAGGCGACATGTCCTCCGCCTCAGGATCGAACATCGAAAGCATGGACACGGTCGTGCGCAGCACCTCCATCGGGAGAGCCGTTTTCGGCATCGCCTTCATCGCGTCGATCACCGCTGCAGGGATCGCGCGGCTGGACGCCAGTTTCTTTGTGATGTCGTCGAGTTCCGCGGGTTTCGGCAATCGTCCGAACCAGAGCAGGTAGCAGGTCTCTTCGAACGTGGCGTTCGGCGCAAGTTCGTGAATGTTGTAACCGCGATAGGCGAGAATTCCCTTGTCACCATCGATATAACAGATACCGGATTCGCCCGCTATGACGTCTTCTAGTCCCGCCTTCATATAGTCCTCAATGTATAAATTAGCAGCCGCCCATTTTAGTTATTTGGCGAACCACTTTCTACCTCGATTTCAGCGCCTCGCTCGATGTCCAGCTTGTCCGCCGCCGACCCCTGATTGAGGGCGAGCTCGATGTAACTTGTGCTGCCCTCGAGAGCGAAGAATTCCCCGGGCTGGGCTTCGGAAAAGTTGGCACAGAGACGTGTTATGGCGAGTCCGGCAATGTGGATCGTGAAATCCCGCGGGAGATCCGACCGGCGGAGGTTCGTGATGATGTTCCCGAACTTGTCGACCCGCAATACGGTGGCCACAAGCTTGTCTCCCTGCTGCCGGGGCCGAAGCAATGGCTTCTTGATCGTGCGAAATATCGACCAGGTGTGCATCCGGCGCGATGCCGAGAATCACGCCTTTCATGATTCCGACGAAGGGATCGGAAAGGCCAAAGTCCGTGGTGAGCGTTATAATCATCGGATGCGTCGTGTGTATCTAGATAGTAACGCAACCACTCCGATGCGGCCAGAGGTGCTGGCCGCAATGATGCCTGTCTTCACGGAGCATTACGGAAATGCCTCTTCGATCCACTGGTTCGGCCAGCTTGCGAAGTCGCTGATCGACGACGCGCGGAAACATGTCGCGCAACTGATCAATGCTGAAACCTCCGAAATCGTGTTCGTGAGTGGCGGGACCGAGGCCGACAATTTCGCGATCCGGGGAGTCGTCAGCCTCAAAGGCGGCGCGGCATCGGGTCATATCATCACGTCGTCGATCGAGCACCATGCCGTCATGCACACCTGCAAGGACCTCGAGAAGCAGGGCGTCTCTGTGACCTGGCTGCCTGTATCGCGGGACGGTCTGGTCGATCCGGATGATGTTCGGAAGGCGCTTCGTTCCGACACGGTTTTGATAACGATCATGCACGCAAACAATGAAATCGGAACCGTGCAGCCGATCGATGAAATCGGAAGGATCGCAGCGGAAGCGGATGTGTATTTTCACTCCGACGGAGTTCAGTCCACCGGCAAGATCCCGGTCGACGTGAAAAAGCTCGGAGTCGACTTGTATTCGATATCAGCACACAAAATCCATGGGCCGAAAGGCATCGGCGCCTTATTCATCCGGAAGGGCTCAACCTTGAAGCCGATGCTCACCGGCGGCGGTCACGAACGAAACCGGCGTTCGGGCACGGAAAACGTCGCCGGCATTGTTGGATTTGGAGAGGCGGCGCGTATGGCACGCCAGGGCCTTGCGACAGAAATGCGGCGGGTGGAAGATCTCCGCGACCATTTTGAACGCGAATTGAAGTCTCGTATCGAACTGATCCACGTGAACGCTGAAAATGCGCCTCGCTTGCCGAACACATCGAACGTCATGGTCGACTACGCCGAAGGAGAAGGCCTGGTCATTTCACTCGATCTCAAGGGCGTTGCGGTCTCCACCGGCTCGGCCTGTTCTTCGGGTTCGCTGGAGCCGTCGCACGTCCTGACGGCGATCGGCAAAACGCCGGATGAAGCGCACGGAAGCCTGCGCTTCAGTCTGAGTTCGATGACGACCGGCGAGGACATCGATTACGTCATTGGCGTGCTGCCCGGCATCGTGGAGAGACTGCGCGAGTTGTCGCCTTATTACAAGAAGGTCTGAAGCAATGGCATATTCCGAAAAGCTCCTCGATTATTTTCAGAACCCGCGTTGTGTCGGAGAAATCCCAGACGCGCACGCCGTAGCAGAAGTCAGCAATCCTGTCTGCGGCGATGTGATTAAGCTCTGGGTTAAAGTCGAGGGCGGCCGAATCCGGGACGCCAGATTCAAGGCACAGGGCTGCAGCGCGGCTATCGCAACAAGCTCGTATGCGACAGAGATGCTGATCGGCATGAGCGTCGCGGACGCGCGGAAAGTGACAAGAGAACAAATTGCCGATGCGCTCGGCGGCCTGCCTGGGTCCAAGATCCATTGCAGCGTGCTGGCGTCCGATGCGATCAGGGAAGTACTGAAGGGGTTTTAGCAATCATGATTGCTGTGGCTATGAGCGGTGGCGTGGATTCATCCGCCACCGCTGTTTTATTAAAGGAACGAGGCGAGGAGATCGTCGGGCTCTCCATGCAGCTCTGGCGGGATAACGGCCGGTGCTGTTCACTGGACGATCTCTGGGACGCCCGGCGTGTGGCCACGCAGCTCGGCATTCCGTATTACGTGATGAATCTTGAAAAGGATTTCGAGAAGACGGTTGTCGCGCCATTTGTCGCAACCTATCTGCGGGGCGAGACCCCGAGTCCATGTATTCTCTGCAACAACTACGTCAAGTTTCATCATCTCGTCGAAAAGGCCGCGGGCATTGGCGCCGACCGGGTCGCCACCGGCCACTATGCCCGCATCAGGCATGACGCGACACTCGGCCGGTGGCTGTTGCTCCGCGGCAAGGATCCAAGAAAGGACCAGTCGTACTTTCTTTTCGGTCTGACGCAGGACCAGCTGTCGAAGACGTTGTTCCCGCTCGGCGAATTAACGAAGCCGGAAGTTCGTGAGATCGCGCGCAGGGCCGGGCTGCCGACGGCGGAGAAAGCGGAATCGCAGGAAATCTGCTTCGTCGAAGGCCGGTCCTATGCCGACTTCGTCGAGGAGTACGCCGGTATCGAGACGAACGCGTCAGGAGAAATCGTAACGGAGACGGGCGAGGTGATCGGCCGTCACGGCGGGATTCACAAGTTCACAGTCGGTCAACGGAAGGGACTCGTCGCCACCGGAACACCGCAGTATGTCGTCAGGATTGATCCCGAAATGAATCGCGTCGTCGTCGGCAATGATCCACAGAAGTCGCGCTTCACGGTTCGCGACGCCAATTGGATCGCGATCGAAAAGCTCGTCGAACCCATTCGATGTGAGGTTCAGATCCGGAATCGATTCGAGCCGAAGCCCGCAACAGTCTCGCTGGTCGATGGTCAGGTCACCGTTGAATTTGACGCGCCGCAGCGCGCAGTCACGCCAGGCCAGGGCGCCGTTTTTTACTGGGGCGAAGTCGTCGTGGGTGGCGGGTGGATCAGGAACTGAACTACTTCAACTACTTCACTGAAATCGAGCACTTCTACCAGTCCAGAAGAAAGTCGTTCACGCTCGTCTCGTCGCTGGACTGGGTCCTCATTGAAAACTGGAAAGAACAAGGCATACCTGTCGAGATCGTTCTCAAGGGCATCGACCGCGCATTCTCGCGTGCGAAGCGCGACATCAATTCGCTGGCGTATTGCGTAAAAGCGGTCGAGGAGGTTCGTAACGAACAAAAGGAACTGGCGGTCGAGGCGCCATCATTACCGGATTTCGCTGACGGAGAAGTCACGGCCTATATCAACAAATTGGCAGCGGAGGTGGAACCCATCGATGAAGGGATTGCATCGAGTATCCGCTGTGTCGATGCAGGCGACCTCCGCGCTGCTGAACAGGCCCTGACGGCGTTCGAAGAAAAGTTGATCGCGAAACTGAAATTCACGGCCGACGACAAAATGATGGTCGAACTGAAGCGTGAAGTGGATAGCGAATTGAACCCGTTTCGCTCAACGATGACGGTCGCACAACTCTCGATGCTCGAGCAGCAGATGTGGCGAAGAAAACTTCTTGAACGCCACAACCTGCCGCGCCTGAGCCTGTTCTACCTGATTTAGCGTGCTGCGTTTATGCGTCTAACCATAGAAAAACTCGTTTATGGCGGCGATGGTTTGGCCCGAACCGAACACGGAATTGTATTCGTTCCGCGGACTGCTGCCGGCGATATCGTCGAAGCCGAAATCGTTCGGAACAAGAAGGATTACGCCACGGCGCGGGTGACGAGGATCCTTGAACCGTCCCCGGACCGCCAGGAGCCGTACTGCCCCAACTTCGAGAACGAAGGATGTTGCCATTGGCAGCACATTCGATACGCGAAGCAGGTCGATTACAAAGAAGCGATCCTCCGTGAAAGCCTCAAGCGGCTGGGCCACGTGGAATGGAGCGGCGAGATCCGCCGCATCACCGGACCCGATCGAAATTACCGGCTGAGAGCCACCTTCCATGTGATGAACAGCCGGCTTGGATTCGTAAACGGTCCCATTCGCGAATGCGCTTCACTCGTACCTGAGTTGAATCAATTCATCCCAACCGTGGACGCAGGGCCGGCAATCGAGGTCCACGCGCTCAGCGCGCCTGAGGTCGTTGCAAGTTTCGTTATGCCGGATGGCACGACTCAGCGATCCGGCCGCGCCACGATTCACCTGGATGGGCTTCAATATCGCGTCACGGCTGATACGTTCTTTCAGGCGAACCGGTTCCTGTTGCTCCCTTTCATCAATGAGGTGATCCACCAGGTTGGGCCGCAGCCTCAACACCTGCTCGAGCTTTATTCCGGCGCGGGATTCTTCTCGATCCCGCTTGCACGCATCGCGAAAGAAGTCATCGCCATTGAATCGAACCGGTCCGCCGTAAAACAAGCCAAAGAGAACGCGACGGCGAACCAAACGTGGCAACTCAGGTGCGTTGAGGGGCAGGTTGATGCCACTCTAAAAGCATCTGGTCTTGATCCGGACGTTGTCGTTCTCGATCCTCCCCGCGCCGGTTGCGGCGTTCAGACCGCCGAGCGCATAACGCAACTGAAGCCGCAAAGGATCGTCTACATTTCCTGCAATCCAGCCACGTTCGCGCGCGAAGCCGCGATCCTTTCGAAGCACAACTACGAAATGCGGCAGCTCACTCTCGTCGATCAGTTTCCGAACACGTATCACATCGAAACGGTCGCGCTGTTTGAAGTAAGATAGACCCGCCCTTTGCCACTGATGAAAGGCCAGTCCAGTGGCGCTTCCCCTGGTTGCTCTGATTGTCGGGATTCTTCTGTCACCGTGTTTGGATCCGGTGTCGGTTTGGATCTCTCTTCCTCTTGCAATCCTTATTTCGTTCGCCAAGCGCTGGTGCGCACTCATTGCCGTCGGGCTTGTGGGCGCGAGCATCGCATCTCTCGAGCCCGGACCTCCTCCGGAACTTCGAGACGCAACCGCGGCGCGCGTGATCGGCAGCCTCACCAAAGCGCCCGAGTGGCGCGGACTGGGAGTGTATTTGGATCTGCAATTGCAGTCGATAGACGCGCTGCCCTACCGCGGACGGGCACGTCTTACAGAGTTTCTGGACGACGCGGAGCAACGCGCGTTATTTGACGCGTTGAATCTCGGCTCCGGCGATCGTCTCGAGATCGTGGTCAAACTACTCCGGCCGGGCGTCTACCGGAATCCCGGCGTGTTTGATTACCGCCGCCACCTGGAACGACAAGGCATCTATTGGACTGGAACGATCCGGAACCCCCGTCTCATCACGGTTCTGGATCGAGGGTGGCACGGCCGCGATCGAATCAAAAATTGGATACAGGCCAGGCTGGAAGCGCCATTTGCGCACCGGGAGGACATTCAGGGACTTGTTCTCGGAATGATCCTTGGTCGGAAGTTTGGTCTGACGGCAAGCGTCGAACGGCAGTTTCAAGCTGGTGGGCTGTACCACCTGCTTGTCGTATCCGGCTTCAACCTCGCCGTCGTCGCAGGTACAGCATTGTGGCTGGCTCGGTTTATCCCATGGAAACGAAGCACGCGGTTGCTATTCGTTCTTGTCTGCGCGCTGACCTATGCGGCAATCGCCGAAGGGCAGGCGCCGGTATATCGCGCAACCGTCGCAATTGTGTTTCTCGTCATCGGCCGGCTGCTGGATCGGGGCTATTCGGTCTTCAATACAACGGCGGCGGCGGCATTCATCCTTTTATTGATAGATCCATCGTCTATCCAGGACGCGAGCTTTCAGATGACTTTCGCGGCCGTGCTCGCCGTAACCGGAATTGGAGTTCCCGCGGCTCAGTGGACGCTGAGCTGGCTGCGCGACGGATTGAAGGACTTCGACAACGTATCCAGAGACAGCGACCTCCCCATTCGAGCCTCGGACTGGCGGGTCTCGCGACGCATTTGGTGCGAACGCCATGGATTGCCAGGCTGGGCCATCACGCTTCCCTGGAAAGCGGGGCTCCTGAGCGCCGAAGCATTGATTATTTCGTTGTCGGTGGAAGTTGTGTTCGCAGTATTCATGGTGGAGTCCTTCCACCAGCTGTCCCCGATCTCGCCGTTGTTGAATGTACCGGCCGGAATGATCACGGCGATCGTCACACCGCTCGCGCTGCTGCTTCTTCTGGTTCCATCGTTTCTACTGCCTCTGGCCGCGCCAATCGTCTGGGTTATCACAGCGCTTCTCGACTTTCTTTTAAAGACGCTCGATATTGCGCTACGGATTCCGGGCTCCTCCCTTCGGGTCCCGTCACCACCGGTCTGGCTGTGGGTTTTGTACGCGGGGGTGGTCTTCGTCCTGATTGTGGCCGTCCACAAACGGTTTCGTACGGTCTGTGTTGTTGCGGTCGCCTCCGTGTTCGCCATTCAAGCAACGATCGCCCTGGGGGACTTCACACCCCCGCCACCGAAAGAGGCGACACTGACCTTTCTGGATGTCGGACAGGGGGATGCAACGCTGATCGAACTTCGGTCCGGCTATCGAATGCTGATCGACGGCGGCGGCGTATCGTCGGGTCGGTTTCTGGACCTGAGGGACGAAAGCACGTTCTCCATCGGCGAGAGCGTCATCTCGCCGTATTTGTTCTCCCGCGGCTTGCGACGGCTGGATGCGGTGGTTCTTACCCATGCACATCACGACCACATGGACGGCCTCTTCAACATCATCGGGAATTTCGCTATCGGCGAAATCTGGCTGGGGCGTAATCCGATGATTCCGAGATATCGACAATTGATCGAAAAGATTCAGGAAAAACAGATTCCAATCCGCTGGATTACGACCGGCCAGCAGATTGGTCCCTTTACCATCCTGCATCCGCCATCCGCCTGGAAACCCGGACGAACCGCCCGGAACGATGATTCGATCGTTTTTCTCCTCGACACCGGTCGCGCGACCGCGCTTTTGACCGGCGACATTGAAAGAGGCATTCCGGTCCCTGAATCTGTGGATGTCTTGAAGGTCCCACACCATGGCAGTCGAGGTGTCCGGATCCGGCCGAAAGCCACGGTCCGCGTGGTTTCGGTCGGGGCCAACAATCCGTTTGGACATCCGCACGAATCTGCCCTCCCGGCGCTAAGGACCGACCGCCTGGGAGCCGTAACAGTAACCATGGAAAGGCCGGTGAAAGTTGAATTGACCCAATTACGCTGCTCGTGTAAGCTGGCTTTTCTTTTTCGGGGCCACTAAGTCAGAAAGACCTTAAAAATCTTATGTTTAGTGGCTTTTCTGTTTAATGGGGGAAACGTGACTGGCTTCTACAAAAGAGGTCTGATCCTGATCCTGCCGGTGTTGGCCGCCTGTAAGACGGCTACGCCCACTAAACCGGTGACGCTGGCTCCTCCGCCGCCCCCCATGATGGAACGACGTCATGTCGAACCCGTCGCCGTCGCTGTCCCGGCGCAACTGCCGCAGGTAAACTTCAACAACCCGGTGGATTTGGCCATCCTTCAGGCGCAGCTGCGATTCGAAAAGGGCGAAGAGCTTTTCAAGCAGGGCTTTCTGACTCGAGCCAAGGAAGAGTTCAACGCGGCCGTCGATCTTATCCTGGAGACCTCTTCCATTCACCCGAAAGACACCCGGCTTCAGCATGAATTGACGGATCTCGTGGCACTGGTCAACGCCATGGAGTTGGCAGCCCTGCGGGAAGGCGACGGTTTCACGGATCAGAAAGATCAGCCCGCGGCAATCGACGAGCTCAAGAATGTCGAGACGTTCCCGGCTCTGATCGATCCCAAACTCAAAAAGACCGTCGAAGACGAGGTTCGGGAAGTCGCGCACGACCTGCCCATCGAGATCAACGACCGGGTTCTGGCATTTCTGCAGTACTACACGAAGGGTCGAGGACGGACGACGATGGAAGTCGGTATGGAGCGTATGGGACGTTACCAGCCGATGATCGAGAGGATTCTCAAGGAAGAAGGCGTCCCGCTCGACCTTATTTATCTCAGTCAGGCCGAAAGCGCCTTCGAGCCACGCGCATTGTCGCGGGCCGCTGCCAAGGGGATGTGGCAATTCATCTCTTCCCGCGGCAAGGAATATGGTCTGCGTCAAACGTGGTGGCTTGATGAAAGATCCGATCCCGAAAAGTCGACCCGGGCAGCCGCGCGACATCTCAAGGATCTCTACGAGGATTTTGGCGACTGGTATCTGGCAATGGCCGCGTATAACAGCGGACCATTTCGCGTCCAACGGGCTTTGGACAGAACTAAAGCCGATAACTTCTGGACACTCGCCGACAAAAAGGCGCTCCCGCGCGAAACCATTAATTACATTCCCAACATCCTGGCGCTGACCATCATCGGCAAGAATCCAGAAAAGTATGGATTCAATGTCACCCCGGCGCCTGCGCTTGAAACGGAGCGCGTGCCTGTAGAGAAAGCCACGGATTTGCGGGTCATTGCCGAAGCCATCGATGTGCCGGTTGAGGAGTTGCGCGCGCTGAACACTCACGTTCTGCGATGGACGACGCCTCCGGATGATCCGGACTTTCAGTTGGTTCTTCCCCGCGGTTATGCCGAGAAGTTCAACGAGCAGGTTGCTTCCCTGCCCGAGAGTAAACGCGTCCTTTTCCGGGAACACGTTGTACGAAAAGGAGATACGCTGGGGGCCATTGCGAAGAAGTACGGGACGTCGTCGGCTCTGCTCGCGCAGGCTAACAATCTGGGGAAATCCAAAGCCGTGAAGGTCGGGCAGTCGCTCATCATTCCGATGAGCGGTTTGACCCCGCCCCCGCGACTTCAAACCGCCTCCAATAACAAGCCGGCCACAAAAACGGCCAACCGGAATCCCCTTCAATCGATCTGGTACACCGTTCGCGCCGGGGACACGCTCGGCAAGATTGCCTCAACATTCAATACGACGGTCGCCAGGTTGAAGTCCTGGAATCAACTCTCCTCCACACGCTTAGCCGTGGGCAAGAAGCTCGTCGTGGCCGAAGCTCCGGCTCAAACCCCTCAGACCACTACTGATACGCCCAGAAAAGTCATTCATCAGGTCAAACGGGGCGAGACACTCGACCGGATTGCCACCACTTACAAGACCTCCGTGAATGCTATAATTTCCTGGAACGAATCCGAAGACCTGAGCGTCATCCATCCAGGGGACAAAATCACGATTTTCCTGGGCGATAATAACTAGGTCTCCCCCCCAACCTTTTGGTTTCACGGGCGTCCAAATTACCCGTGACCATGGAAGCTATCTTGAAAAGGACCGCACAACGAGTTCACGAGTCGGAAGACGAGAAACTGCTCATCGAACAGGCACAAAGCGGCGACCGTGAAGCATTTGAGCAACTGGTCCGAAGGCATGACCGGGACGTCCTTAGACTGGCGTTCCACATGCTGGGAAATCGCGAAGAGGCGCGTGAAGTTTTCCAGGAGACCTTTCTCAAAGCTTACCGTTCGCTAGCCCGTTTCCGATTCGAATCCAGTTTTTACACCTGGATTTACCGTATCGCGACCAACGTCAGCCTGGACCATCTCCGTAAGCGCCAGACACTCAAGGAAGAGATCTCCTACGAATCCGACACGGAAATGCATCCGGACCGGCCTGCCCTGAAAGACACCCTGGCCGCGACGACGTACTACAGCAACCCCGAACGCCGCCTTTACGGCAAGGAAGTGGGGCAAAAAATACAAGATGCGCTAAAAACTCTTTCCGAAAAGGAGCGCCTTGTATTTGAATTGAGGCACTATCAGGGCCTCAGGCTGAAAATGATCGGCGAGATCATGGGCAGCACCGAAGAGACGGCAAAGAACTATCTGTTCCGAGCGACTCAAAAACTTAGGGCGTACTTGACGAACGTATGAATGTGAACTGTAAAGAGTATCAACACCAAATCACACTCCTTCTGTACGACGAACTCGCTGAAGGAGAGCGTAGCGAGCTCGAGATTCACCTTCGCGAGTGCAGCGCCTGCAAAGAAACATTCGACGCAGAGCGCTCAATGCATTCGTCATTGGCAGAGGACACGGCCAGGTGGGATGTCCCTTCGGACCTGCTGGTCGAATCGAGAAAAGCGCTTGCCGACCAACTGGACCTCGTGGAAAGAAAGCGGTCCTGGTGGCGTATGCCGGCGTTTTCGGTGGTATTCACACCGATGCGCCTGCTGGAGTCGGCGGCGCTGGTGGCCATGGGTCTGGCTCTCGGCGTTTACGTCAGCAACCAGCAGGCGCGTCTCAATCCAACTGCCGATTTGACTCCTCGAATAGAAAGCCCAATTCCCCAGAACGGAACCATTTCCAATCTCCAGGTCGTTAATGCGGATCCCGCAACGGGTCAGGTTGAGCTGTCGGGCGAGGTTTCGCAACCATTGCGCTTCCATGGTCGTATGGAGGACGAAACAGTCCGCCAGCTTCTATTCAGCGCGCTTCGTGACAGAGGCAATCCGGGGTCGCGGCTGAAAGCCGTCGAGGTCCTGTCGCAAAAGCCGACCGACGACATGATCCAGGAAGTATTGATCAGCGCCATGGTTTACGACGATGATCCGGGTGTCCGTATGAGTGCGCTGGAGAGCCTGAAAACCTTCGCCAATGAAGAGCAGGTTCGGGCGGCGTTCATCCACACGCTGCAGAACGATGAAAACGCCGGTATCCGCAAGTTAGCCATTGACGCGCTGATGTCGAGAAACCCGAAGGACGCTGCGCTTGCCCAGAAGCTCGAAGAAGCGACCAAGCAGGAAGATAATCAGTACATTCGCGGGAAGGCATTGCAGTTCGTAGGAACAACAAGATGATTCGAGCTATTCGTGGAATTCCCTTCCTTGCCCTTCTGATTTTCGCGTTCGCCCTGCCCCTTCTTGCAAAATGTCCGATTTCCGATGGCGCCACTCTCATCGTCAATGCCGCCGTCGGAGATATCCATATCGACACTTCGAGCCGCGAATCCGTCGCAGAAGTGCAAGTAGACAGCTCCGTTCAGGTCCAGGAAACCTGCGGCAAGAACGTGGAATTCAAGAGCACGGGCACCAATCCAGCCACGGGACAGGTTGCATGGAAAATCAGTTTACCCAGAACCGTCCACCTCGACGTTGTCACGATGGCCGGGAACATCACCGTAGGCGATGTTGACGGCAACGTCATTCTCCGCACGGCGGGCGGGTCTGTAACCGCGGGATCGATCAAAGGCAAGGCAGCGATCATTACACAGGGCGGTTTCATCAAGGCCGGCAACATTGGCGGCAACGCGGAGATCATCAGCCGGGGCGGAACCCTCGAGGTAGGCGATATCGGCGGCAATGCTGAACTTCGTGCCACCGCAGGCGTCATTCGAGCCGGCACGATCGCCGGTTCGCTCAATGCCGATGGTGGAAGAACGATCAGTATCGTCAAGGCCGGGGATGTGAGGGCCACCACCAACGCGGGCGATATCTCAATCGGTGACGCTACTCGCATCAACGCGAAAAGCGGCGGCGGACACATCACGAGCCGGCGTGTCAGAGGGCCATTCAAAGGCGAGACAGAATCCGGGGATATTCGGCTGGACAGCGCCGCGTCCTGGGTTGAGGCCTCCACCAACCACGGCAACATTTACGTCAAGCTGGTCCCGGACGATTTCGACGGCGATTTGCACATGGACCTTCATGCGGGCGTTGGAGACGTCACTGTCTATCTGCCGCCGCGGATGCGCGCCTCGATTGATGCAACCGTTCAACGCCCGGCGTTCCAGACACAGCAGATTATTTCCGAGTTCCCGGCAGTGCCTCCCCGAGCGCCGACGCAAGGCATGATTCCAACCAACCGGTTTTACAGTGCTGCGGCCCGGACGGAATACGTGCTGCTTGGTGGCGGAAACAAGATCGTGTTGCACACGTCGCTGGGCAAGATCTCGATCCGGAAATATTAGTTCACAGACTCAATTGCTTTTACCGCGTATGACTGCTACACGCAGCAGCTTCGGATCGAGATAGGTCTCTGCCGCTTTCTTCACCTGTTCCGCTGTGACCGTCCCGACAAGCCGGCCGAACGTCGCCACTCTTTGAACCCCTTCACCGCTGAAAACGGCGCGAGCGTGTTCGAGGACCATGGCGAAGCGTGTTTGCAGTCCCAGCGCCTGCTCCCCGATCGTGTACGCGATCGATTTCGTCAGTTCATCGGCCGTCACACCGTCTTTCCGCAGCCGATCGATTTCATTCTGCAGCGACTGTCGCACCTTGTCTTCGTTCTCCGGCGAGAATGCAACGTAGGTGTATAGGGCCCCGCCTTTCGCGAAAAACCTGTTTTGCGTACGCACGGTGTAGGCGAGCCCCTGCTTCTCGCGGATCGCGTCGAAGAAGCGCCCTCCGAGCCCGGAGACGATATTCTCCAGAACCAGCAGCGGAAAACGGTCATTGCCCGATCTCGTCACTCCAGGGAAGCCGTAGACCAGCGCCGTTTGCTGCCTGGCGGCCGTTTCTTCGGTCTGCTTTGTGTCCGTTCTCAGACTCGGCGGAGGCAATGAGGCAATCTCGCGCTCATGCAAATCCTCGTTGGTCAATGCGTCTGCAAGGGGGGCGACGAGTCCGGTGCCGTTCGTGTCCCCGGCAATGACGATGGTCGGAACCAACGGACGCTGATTTGTTTTGAACCATGCATGCAGGTCTTCTTTCTTGAGCGACTTGAGCGCGGTCTCCGTCCCAATCGACGGCCTCCCGTAACCGTGGTCGCCGAAAAGAGTCGCCATGAACACGCTCACCGGATAGGAAAAACTGTTTTCGCGCAACCTCTTGATACGGGCAAGTTGCAGGACCTTTTCCTTATCGATCTCTTCGTCCGGGAACACTGGCTGTTGCAGAACATCCATCAGGATCTCGAGCGCCTGATCCATCTTTCCACTCAGACCCTCGACGACATAGCCAAAGAAGTCAGGCTCATTCACAACCTGAATACGCGCACCGGCATTCTCGAGGCGTCTGGCGATGTCTTCTGAGTTGAAGCGCTGGGTTCCGCGAATTGCCGTGCGCAACGTGAGTTCCGTGATGCCCGCGTTCTTTTCCGATTCGTACAGGCGCCCGCCGGGATAGAAGATGCCGAAGGACACGAGCGGCAGCCGATGGTCCTCGATGATGTAAACATCCGGGCCGCGAAGAATCGATCGTCTGGCGACAGGCTTGACGAGGTCGTGAACGATTCCATCATTGATGGGGATCTCCGCGACAACCGGCAACTCCTGAACAGCTCGCTGCTCGATTGCTGCAGGAACTTTCTCGAGCACTGCGACACGGTACTCGTCGGCATTGAGATTCCGCGTGACCGACTGCTGCTGGTACTCGAAAGCACTCAGGTTATCGAACGTCAGGTACTTCCCCGCGACGCGACCGACATCGTCGATCGAAACCTTCTGAATGGAGGGCATGTAAGCAAACGACCTCTTCCAGTCGCCCAGCGCTTCGTAATACGCCAAATCGTGTGCCAGTCCGTCGACCGTTTCGAGTCCGAGATAATGATTCCGCGCAATCAGCGCTTTCGCGCGGGCGAGTTGTTCGCGAGTGACACCATTCTTTTTGATGTTCTCGATCTCGGCGAGAATGGCCGTTTGCGCCTCGAGCGTCTGCGCGCCTTCGAAGTTCACTACAAAGAAGCCGAGATCCTGAAACGCGACCAATCCAGCTGACCCACTCGTGATGAGACCCTTTTCATCTCTGACATAGCGGTTGAGGATCGAAGCCCGGCCCTCGCTCAGAATCGCTGCAAGGACCTCCAGCGGCCGGGCATCATCGGCAAGAACACCCGGAGCGTGGAATCCCATGGCGACGCGGTTCTGCTCGATCGGACCTCGCTGCCATGCGTAGCGGACGCCTTGCTGTCCAGGCTCCGCCGGGCTCGAATCGCGCTCGAGCGGGGCCTCCGGATCGACGGCGCTTCCGTAAAGTTTCACGACCTCGGCGATCGTCTCTTCGATATTCACCTGTCCGGCAATCGACAAAATGATGTTGGAAGGCCGGTAGTACTTCTGTACATACGCAACGATGTCGTCGCGGGTGAGGGCTCGCAGGCCGTCCGGCGTGCCGATGCGCCACCGCTTCATCCGGTGCTGCTCGAAAGCCGTCGCATAAAGCTTTTCGGATGCGACCGCCGCGGGATTGTCGAGTTTGCGGCTGTTTTCCTGCAGAACGACTTCGATCTCCTTCTTCAGTTCGTTCGCGTCGTAAACAGAATTCCAAAGCGCGTCGGCCTGGATCTCCAATGCCTGGCGGATATTCTCCGCCGGCACTTCGGTGTGATAGACCGTGCGATCGTAGTACGTGTATGCGTTGAGGTATCCGCCGAGGGCCTGCGTCTGCCGGGCGATCTCGCCGACAGGGCGCCTGGCTGTGCCCTTGAAGAACATGTGTTCGATGACATGTGAAATGCCTGAGATCCGATCGTCCTCGTCGAAATATCCGGCCTTCACGTACGTCGTAATGCTGGCGAGCGGCACAGCCTGCTGCTCGCGAACGATAACGGTGAGTCCGTTTTTAAGCACGACCTTCGTGGCCTGCCCCTGGTCTTCTCGAACGGTGTATGGTTCCACGATTTGCGCCGCCTGAAGAAAGAGGATTAATGCCATCAACATAAATCTATTCTACGAGAACGGTCATCGACGTAAGACAGAAATACCCGGACCGCGCCGGGCGTTTCAAACGATCCGAGACGTTCGGCCCATTCAACGATCACGGCGGCATTGGGCTCGGAAAAAATCTCTTCGAGGCCCAACCCATCGAGCGCTCCGGTCTCTATCCGGTACAGGTCGATGTGATAGATCTTCACACGACCGGCATACTGGTTGATCAGCGTGAACGTCGGACTCGATACTTCATCAACGTCAGCGACGCCGAAGCCGTCGGCGAGGCCCTTCGAGAAGACCGTCTTGCCGCTTCCAAGATCTCCGAACAGAAGAATGTGAGCAGGCATCGGAAGGGACTCGGCCAGTTTCTTCGCAAAGTCGTATGTTTCTTGTTCGGAGGTCGAGAGCATTAATTTGTCACGACGTCCCAGGCCTTTGGAAGAAATCGCAGCAGATCGGTCGCGACCATGGATTCTTCTCCCAGTTCCTCGGCGGCAAGGTCTCCAGCCAGACCATGCAGGTATACGGCAAGACACAAGCGCTCGATGAATACGCCCAAATGTTCCTGTGCCAGAATGCCGGCGATCATGCCGGTGAGAATGTCGCCGGTCCCCGCGGTTGCCATTCCGGGATTGCCGGTCGGATTGACGTAGACCGAGCCATCGGGCGCAGCGATAACGGTTCGATTTCCCTTCAGCACGACATACGCATTGCGGCGTTTCGCAAAATCCGCAGCGACGTCGACGCGATTATCCGCGATGTACTGAACCGGCTTCTCGATCAGCCGCGACATCTCGCCCGGATGCGGCGTGAGAACGGCTCCGCCAAGATCACCGTCGAATCCGACGAGCGCGTTCAGGCCATCCGCATCGATGACCATCTGGGCGCGGCATTCCGACCCGACACGGCGAACGAACGCGCTCGTCTCGAGCATTGTCGTGAGTCCCGGACCGATTGCCACAATCGATTTGTCTTTCGTCAAACCGGCTACCGATTGGTTCGCTATCGTGCCCGCGCTTGTTTCGTCAAGACCTTCCGTCATCAACTCTGCCATCGACGCCGCGATAACAGGCAGCACGCTTTGCGGCACGGCAACCGTGACGAGTCCTGCGCCGGCGCGCAAAGCTGCCTGCCCGGCCATTGCCGCAGCGCCGGTTTTCCCGCGCGAGCCTCCGATGATGAGTACCTTGCCGTACGTTCCCTTGTTCGTGTCCGGCATACGCGGCGGAATTTCGTGCGGCTCGATGAGATGAAGCTTGTAATTCTCATTCTCGAGCAACTCGGGCGGATTTCCGATCTCGGCAAGGATGATGTCCCCGGCATCCTCGGAATCCGGATGAAAAACGAGCGATGGTTTCAACGCGGAGAATGTCACGGTCACATCCGCTCGAACTCCAGGCGACGGGACGTCCACGGCGACAATCTCGGCGCGTGGAAAATCCTCTTTGAAGCTGTCGATCACCGATCGGTACAGACCTTCGACGGGCCGCCTCGCTCCTGTACCCAGCAACGCGTCGACGACGACATCCGCATCGAGCAACTCCAGCTTTTCTTCGTTCCAATCGTGCTCGGAAGTGACGATTGTCGGCGGAAAACCGAGCGCCTTCAGAATCTTCAAATTCGTTTTCGCATCTCCCGCGACTTCTTCTTCGGTTGCGAAAAGGAACACAAACGGGAAACAGCCCTTTTGAATCAACTGCCGCGCGATAACGAAACCATCCCCGCCGTTATTACCTTTCCCGCACAGGATCGCAATTGTCAGTTCTTCCAGGTTTTCGAAACGATCCTCCAGGACCTCGGCAACACGCATCCCGGCGTTCTCCATGAGAATAAGGCTCGGGATTCCGTATTTTTCCGTGGAAAGGCGATCGACTTCGCGGATTTGTTCGGGGGTAAGGATCTTCATAACGATCGATCAGGAAGTAGCAACGATTCCACCCTCCAAAGGCGCTGCGGATCTTATGCTAAGCTTTTCGCCCTATGCAACTCGCGCATGTAAAGGAATTGGAAAAGAAATACCTGCTGGGAACTTACTCCCGCTACGAACTGCTGGCAGACCGCGGCATGGGCGCGTACCTGATCGACAAGTCGAACAAGCGATATCTGGATCTGCTGGCAGGAATTGCGGTTAATGCGCTGGGTTACAACCATCCGCGGATCAAGCAAGTTCTTCGAAAGCAGATCAAGCGGCCGCTTCACGTTTCCAACCTGATCTACCACGAATATCAGGGACGGCTGGCGGAAAAACTCTGCCAAATCTCCGGCCTCGACCGCGCTTTCTTCACAAACAGTGGAACCGAGTCTATCGAGGCCTGTCTGAAATTTGCTCGTGCGTACGCGCGGCCAAAATTCAGGGTGTTGTCGCTGGATCAATCTTTCCACGGCCGGACGTTCGGCGCGCTCTCCGCAACGGGCCAGAAACAGTATCGCGAGCAGTTCGAGCCTTTGGTGCCCGGTTTCGATTTCGTTCAATTCGACAGCGTCGAAGATCTCGAACGGAAAATGTCGGACGAGGTCTGCGCGGTTCTCATCGAAACCATCCAGGGTGAAGGCGGCATCCGGCCGATTTCCGAACAGTTCTACCGCGCCGCCCGAACGCTGACGAAGCAAAAAGGTGCGGCTCTGATCATCGACGAGATCCAATGCGGTCTCGGACGAACGGGTCAGTGGTTTGCCTTCCATCGGTTTGTTCCGCCGAACGACACCGACCTGCTGCCCGACATGATCGCGCTCGCCAAGCCGCTCGGACTCGGTATTCCCCTCGGTGCGGTCATTCTCAACGAAAAGGTCGCCGTGGCAATTCAAGCGGGCCAGCATGGAACAACGTTTGGCGGAGGACCGCTGGCGTGCCGTACCAGTCTGGAGTACTTCAGCACCCTCGAAGACGAGAACCTTCTCGAGCACGTTCGGAAAGTGGGTGGATACTTCAAACAGCGACTTGAAGAGATGAAAGATCTGCCCGTGGTGAAGGAAGTCCGGGGCGAGGGATTGATGCTGGCGGTCGAGTTGACGATTCCTGGAAAAGAAATCGTGAAGCAGTTGTTGCAGGATGGGTTCATCCTCAATTGCACGCACGAAAACGTACTGCGGATGCTTCCTCCGTTCATCATTACTGAAAAACAGATCGACAAATTCATCCGCGCCTTGCGGCCCGTGCTGGAAGCCCAGAAAGTTCAATGAGCGACGCCAAAATCCTGAGTTCGCAAATCGCTTACAAAGGTAAACACATCGTCGTTCGCGAAGATCAAATCATCGAACCCGCGGGTCATAAGGCTTCACGCGAAATCGTGGTGCATCCCGGAGCGGTTTGCGTCGTTGCTCGACCGAGCGCGGAAGAAGTGATCCTTATCCGCCAATACCGGCATGCCGCCGGCCGGGAACTGATCGAACTTCCAGCGGGTACGCTGCACGACGGCGAAGATCCCCGCGAATGCGCCATTCGGGAACTCGAAGAAGAAACCGGATACCGGGCGGCACAGATGACCGAACGCGCCCGTTTTTTCACGACGCCCGGCTTCACCACCGAACTCATGTACCTTTACGAGGCGACCGGTCTGACGAAGACGCAGATCAATCCCGATGAGGATGAGGTGATTGAGGTCGATATCGTCGCGCGAACGGAAGCTCTGAAAATGATCGACGACGGCCGGATTCAGGACGCGAAATCAATCCTCGGAATCCTTAAGATCTTGCAATAAAAGCAGTTCTCAGCGGTGCCGAAACCGCCTGGCGGCCGTCCAAACATACGGTTCAGCTGCCGCGAGCGCCCATCAAAGCAGTCCTCAATCCCCAGGACACCGCGACATTGTTCTTGATAGATATGCGTCTTTAAAGGTATTCCATTGGCTGCTTTTGCCGGAGGTAGAAAGAAATGAAACAGAAGGTTCTGGCCGTCACATTGATTCTGATCGTGGCGGTCACTGCAATAACGGTCCTTGGTCAGGGCAAGAGAGCTCCTGAAAAGGCGAAGGACCCAGTGTGTGGAATCATGGTGGATAAGGATCCCAATCTCTCCTACAACTACAAAGCCGAGACGTTCTATTTCTGTTCCAAGGCGGATATGGAGAAGTTCAGAAAGGAACCGGAGTTCTACCTCAAGAAAAAGTAACAGTGGGGCGTCGGCCCCGCTCTTACTTTCCCTTCCGCGCCTCTTCCAACAGACGGCAGGCACGAGCCGGATTGAAGACCCCGCAACTACAGAATCGAGCAAGCGTTGCCGATGCTTGTTCGGGCGATCGTCTTCCCTGTTTGACCCATTCCACAAGTTTCCGAACGAAATTGAACGACAGCATGCCGTGACCGCACATCGTCGCAAGTTCGAGCGTCTGCCGATCGGCCATCCGGTCCGTTTGACCGAAGAAACCCAGCGAATACTCAACGCTGTGCCGTTCGAGTCCGGCGCGCCTCGCGCATTCCTGCGCCTGCGCGAGCGATGCGCTGATGTTCACCGACAACCCAAGATCTGCGTCTTTCAATTCTCGGATGAATGCAACGGCGTCGTCGGGATCGGCAAAAACCGCCGATACCGTCGTCGGACACGACACGCAGTTCGCAACAGCATCGAAGTCGCGTGCATCGTCACGCCGCCAGTGTATCGAGGGGTTCAGATCCTTCGATGGTCGGAAAGCGGCGCCGTGACTCGCGTCACCGATGTTCACGGGGTTGTGTTTGCGGGCAATCTCGAGAAACCGACGCTGCTTCTCGACTGCACCCGCATCGTTGAAACCGCGAGCGGGAATCGCGAAAACGATGATGTCGTCGCTGAAGCTTTGCTCGGAACCGTACCGATGGAGCGTGTTCGTCATGACCCGCTTTGCGCCCGTCCCAGTCCCAGGTTGGTTTTGCCGCGAAAGAAATCAAAGCCCTCCGTTGCGAGAACCTCGTCCAGCGCGCTTTCTCCATCTTCGCCGCAGCGCGTGGAAACCCCGACAGAGACCACCGTGTCGAGCGTTCCGGAAACTTCCTCGACCCGCCGCAGAACATCCGGTACTTTTTCGATACGTGTTTTGAACTCGACGATCGCAGAGAGGATCTTTTCATCCAGGATGTCGTCGCGGAGTGTGCCGGTATTTTTGTCAGTCATCATGTGAGTGACGGGATTCTTTGCCTCGAACTGAATGCCGATCTCGGCAAGCGCCTGAGTCATTTTCTGGATTTCGCGGAAGCGGACACCGATCGTCGGCCTTCCGAACTCCACGACATAACCGGCCTCTCCCACGCCAATGCGATTGGTCACGTCGTTGGTCTTGACTTCTTCGGTGCCGCGGCCGTGAACCCCAGTACTTTCATGCGTGACGATTGGATCGCTGAATGCACGTCGAACAACTCGAGGCCACGAAAGATCGTCGGGAATGATGGCTGAAGTCGGGCAAACATCGGGCTCCGGATCGAAACGCAATCGAAGCGCTTTCAAGACGCGCCGAATACCCCGTACCAGCGTGGGATTGAGCTTCTCCATGCTCATCCCCCGATGACATGTGTAGCATTCGACGCATTCATCCGCATTCACGAAGGCCCGATTCGCGCGTGAATCGATCGAAATCGCCCCCATCGGGCAAATCGAAACGCAGTTGCCGCACGCAACACATTTTTGTGGGTCGATATGCATAAAAGCGCGATCAGTCAACCACAAAACTACGCATGCGGCCAAAAGGTTTTTGCCCGTATAACTCGGTGTCCGTGCTAGCATTTTTCACCTTTGTGCTTAAAGGAGGATCCTGAATGAGTAGATCGGCTCTAGCCGAGAAACATCCCTGGACATCGCCCTGGTGGAAGGCTGAGGGACAGAACACCTGGACGTTAGTTTTTATCATTTCCATTCATATATTGGCCGTTGTGGGACTTATTTTGTATCCCTTGCCCGGCTGGAAAGTATTCCTCGCGGCGCTGCTGATGGCATGCGCGGGCGGGCTGGGAACAACCGTCGGATACCATCGGGCGCTGGCTCACCGTGCCGTCAAGTTACATCCTGTCATTGAGCAGCTTCTCATCTTTTTCGCGTGCTTCAACGGCTCCGGCTCGCCGAGCACGTGGATCGCAAATCATCGAAATCATCATGCCAATTCGGACACGATCGACGATGTGTCCAGCCCGCGTCATGGTGGATTCTGGTGGGCGCATCTGCGGTGGCTCTATCAGTGGGAACCGTCGAGCATGAAAAAGTGGTGCCCCGATCTCATCCAACCCCGCTATACGTTCTGGGTAAAACTTCAAACGCCGCTTGTCGCCTTTTCACTCTGCTTCGGCTACTTCCTCTTCGGCTGGCCCGGCTTCTTCTGGCTCGGCGCAATTCGCATGCTTCATTGCCTCCACATGCAGTGCTTCGTGAACAGTCTTCTGCATTTGAAGCCCGGACTTCCTGACGGCGTGGATTCCAGCCAGAACATCTGGTGGCTGGGGCCGCTTCAGGTCACGGCATGGGGCGAGAACTGGCATGGTAATCACCACTCGAAGCCGGCTTCCGCGAAATTCAGCCGTCACTGGTGGCAGATCGACATCGGATGGTACGTCATTCGAGGCCTCGAAACGGTGGGGCTCGCGACCAACGTCAGGCGTTAACCAAGCTGACCCACATCGGCGCCCCGGTAATAATGAGTCAGGATTTCCGAATACGGCTTTCCCTGATCTGCCATTACCGCGGCGCCGATCTGGCATAAGCCGACCCCGTGTCCCCAGCCCGCGCCGCGTAACACGAAGCGGCCGTCCTGCTTGTCCACGACAAACGCGGAGCTGTACAGGTGAGACCGCGAAAGCGCTCGACGAATCTCGAGCTCCTTGCCGATGACGACATAGTCCTTCTCTCCCACGATCTTCAAACGGTAAATACGGCCCGAGGGTCCGCGCTCGAGCGCCTCCATATCGACAATCGGCCCCAGATCAACGTTAATGCGTGCTGCTATCAATTCGGAGAGTTCGGCAGGCGAATAGTCCATGCGCCACCGGTAGAAATCCTGGGTTTCCTGATCGAAGCCCGGAAGGATGCGCGCAAGAAGCGTCGCATCGCGCGTATTGCAATAGGCGGGCGGATCGGTACGAATCAGTTCTTCGCCGCTGAGCGACCGGAACGCGCCCGGTCCGTCGTATACGGATGCCAGATACGGGATGTCCTGGTTCTCCCAGGCAGTCGAGTACAGCTCCGTAACGGCGCCACAGGATTTTGAGAAACGAGCGTCACAGATACGGCCTTCGTACAGCAGAAATTCACCCTTCGTTGCTCGGACGGCACTGGCGGCCGCATCCGAAAAGGCCTTCGTTATTCCCTGATAGCGCTGGCAGTGATCATCCGCGCACACGTCGAAATCCGGATGCGCTTCGCGTCCGTACCATCGACAGATCTCGTGCCGGTCCTCACCCTGCCTCGCGTTTTCTGCCTGTGAGACGAAGTTTTGTTTCGGAAAGACCAGCCAGCTTCGCGATATGACGGCATGCGCTTTCAGCAATTCGAGCGGACACGAGGCGCTCATCTCCGATGAAACGACGCTGACAACGTACTCTTCCAGCGGAACGTCGTTGATCACCGTCAAGCCGCCGTCGCGCTTGATAATGCGCATCCCGCCGCGAAACACCTGCCGTTCCTTTCGCTCCCAGTGAAAGCCGATTCCGATCGTGACATCGTCCAGGGCGAAAGCGCATGTCGCGAGGTCTGAAGGACTCAGCGTCACTTCCGACACAAACCGATGCCGGCCGGACGCGTAAGAAACACCGGCAGCATCCGTGAACGTGCCGGTCAATTCCACTTCAACCGCGGGACGTTTCTCGATCAATCCGACAGATACATTCATAGTTGTTGGGCGATCTCTTCGAACATTTTGTCCGGCAGCGTTACTTCTCTGAAAATCGCTGCGACGTCTTCCGCCGAGATTCTCGCAAAGTCCTTCGCGAACGTGACGACAACGATCCCGCAAAGATCGATCGTTCCGGGACTGATGGTCAGTTCACCGGTCTCATAGACGCGAGGACGATGTTTGGCCCTGGGGAACAGATACACCGTCCACGCGCGATCGCGATGAAACGCGGCAATGTTGATCATAGGTTCGGGGCTTACAGATGTTGTTCGAGCCAGCAGCTCAATCGCACGATTCACCCGGTCGATCAGACGCGAACGCTCCGAATCCCGGAAAACGAAAACATTTCGCGCGTAATCCGGTATCGCGATGCCCCGAACGGCGGCCGTGTCGCCCTCGATTGGAAACACCGCCCGCGAGCCCGCCTGAAAGTGCATGTGATCGGGAGCCGAGGCGCCGCACTGCGGACCGTTGTAGGTGACGAAGTAACCCGGAAGCACCGCCGCCAGATCCAGCATCGTGCCGAATTCCCCGTCGATACGCTGGGCGACGTGGCGGCGATGAACAATGGTGAGATGCCCGTTCACAATCGGAATCGGATTAAAATACATCGTGTAATCCGTGCCGAACGGAATTCCCTCTTCTTCGGGATCGAGACCTCCAGGGCAGAGGAAGCATGGCCGCTTCGAAATCGAAACCGCATCCACAGCCGCCGTGGTGCTGGCGACTCGATGCGGAATATGCATGGCGAGAACTTCAAACCAGTCGATCTTCAGAGACCGTGTCTGCGATTCCTTCAGTCCCTCAACCCCGCGCGCAAGCCGCGGCCATGCGCGCACCTGCCGCTCAAAAAGCGCTTCGATCTCGTTAACCATTCTTTCGCCTGGCCAGGATTTCCACCGTCCTCAACCAATCTTTGTACGAGTCATAGCGGTTTGCAGTTTCAAGCGGCAGGGCGCTGTCGGTATTACCTTCCCATCGGCGGCAGAGATAAACCGAATCGTAAATACGGCCGATTTCATAATCGCGGCTGATGCGGAGCGCGACCGCGTAATCCTCTCCATAACTGACATTCGGGAACGCGATCTTACGCAACACGGAAGTATCGAACGCCCGGGGCGCGCCGAGGCCGTTGATCCGCAGGGCATTGTTACGGCCGTTCTCGCGCGTCCACTCGCGGTGATCAATGAGGCCGGGCGGAATCTGTTTCAGCGAGAAGTCAACCATCGTGTAGGAGCCGACGACCATCGCGTAAGGACCGCGTTCGAGTTCACCGACGATGGGCTGCAATACGTCGGTGCCGTTATAGAGATCGTCCGAATCCAGTTGCACCGCATATCGTCCGCATGAATTCGAGTTAATGGCCGCATTCCAGCAGCCCCCGATCCCCAGATCCTTCCGCTCCGGCACAAGGTGCACGAGACGCGAATCGGCAATTCCCCGCAGGATTTCAGTCGTACGGTCCGTGGAATGGTTGTCGACCACGACCACGTTAAAGTCGAAGTCCGTTTTCTGGCTGAGCGCGCTTTGCACGGAATCTGCAATGGTCCGCTCGCGGTTTCGCACAGGAATGACGACGCTCGCTCGAACCGGATACGCTTCCGCGGTCTCCGGCAAGGAATCGAACCGCGGCTCGAGCCACGCGCCGATGCGCTTGAGATGCTCGGTCGCAATCGTTTCCATTTCGAGCTGATAATCGCGGTTCCGGGGATCGACATAATCGAACTGTTTTTCGCCCGTCGGTCTGGCGTCCGATACAGTCGACGCATACAGCGGTTCCGGAATTCGGACGATCGGATATTTCTCTGAAATCCGCAGCCGCAGATCGTAAAGGGCGCCCCACCGGGTTTCACGAATCCGTGAAATGGCGCTCGCACGTACGCCGACCACGGCGCCGAAATCGAACGCGTCTCGAATGCTCCCTGGTTGATAGTCGATTCGTGGATGACCGGCCGAGTCCGAATAGACCCATCCCGCGTCCGTGTCGCGCATCACCTGAGTCATCCTCTCGAACATCCGGGGGCCGGGCTCGATCCTAACGCGCGAATCGCCGATAAACACGATGTCGGATGCCGCTTTCGCCGCCAACTCGAGCAAGCTCGCGGTCGATGGATCGCGGGGATAAAGAATATTCAAGACGCTGATCCCCTCGGACGCGCGACGATCACGCCGGCCATTCGGTTTGTTTTCAGGAATTCGTTAAGGTCCTGCTCGACGACGGCGCCGCGGCTGCGCGACGCGTGCCGGACGCGTACTGTTTCGCCGTCGCGCACAATGATTCCGCAATGAAACACGTCGAGATGGTTTTTGGTGGAAGCGAAGAATATCAAGTCACCGGTTTGGAGCTGGACGGCCAGTTTCCCGAACGCGCGCCTTGGTATGCACGAAAACCGGGACCGGACGGCGGGCAAACCGGGCACAACGTTCAACATGCGCTTCTTCACGACCGGCGTGACGTCTCGCAGCGGCGGCCGCCGGAGTGTGCCCGCGCGAACGTTACTGCGTATCCACCCGGTCATGTAGTGGTTCCGCCGTTCCCATTCGACACGGCCGTTCTCATATCGGATCTTGCGCAACCATTCGACAAAATCGTCAGGACTGGACGAGAGCGCCAGCGCCAGGCTGGTTTCGACGTACGTCACGCAGTCGAAAGTATCCAGGGAGGCCGTAAACACCTCCGGCGTCTCCGCAGACCCGACCAGCGCGGGGAAAACGTATGGCTGTCCTAAAAAGTTGCGGGAAAGAATCTCGAGTCGACTGCCGGCGGATCGTTGTGATTTCGCTTTCGACAAAAGCTGTTCAACGCGCCGCCGGCTGAAACGTCGTGGTTGCGCGTGCTCCATGGAATTCCGATTCTAGCACGCGCGTTCGAGGGCTTCAGGCATGCCCCATTTCTGCTTGATCCAGGTCAATGAACTGTCCGTCAACCTCGTCCGAAGCGTGGGGTAAAAAATCCACTACCAGCAGGTACATATCGCCGTCTTCGAACATATGCGCCAGTTTTTGATCCAGCAGTCGAAATTGTTGATTTCGAGCGTCCCAAGAGACTTTGACGATACACATCTATTGCCTCCCTCTGCCCTCTTCACGATTACATAGCGCAATTTGCCGCCCTCACCGGCCCGCTTTGGGCCTTCCAATTGCACTCCTCACTGTCGATGTTTGTGGATGAATTCATCTTCTCTTTTGCGCTCCTGGCCTTCGCAGGAGCGTTACTCATTTTGGGCACACTGATCCTGCTTGATGCATTCCGGCGTCTCATCGATGAGTTCGTGCTAAAACCTGCGGGCAAGAAGAATCGTGGTGTCGTCGCGGTTATCGAAATCGCTCGTCCAGCTGCGCAGCGAGTCGGTGACGGCGGTCACGATCTCGTTGAGCGGCCTGTCCTGGTTGCGGATAAGAAGGTCAGCTAGGCGTTGCTCGCCGAATTGTTCACCGTTCGCATCTTCGGACTCCGTGATGCCATCCGTGAACGCGGCCAGCAGGTCGCCGGCATGAAGCTGAACGACCTGTTGTTCATAAGGAAAGTCCGGAAACATTCCCACCACCATCCCGTTCGACTCGAGCCTTAGGACGCTTCCATTGCGAACGAGTATCGGCGCGAGGTGGCCTGCATTCGTGTAGGCGAGCAGCCCGCTGGTGTCGTCGTACAGACCGAGGTAGAACGTCGCGTACTTCTCCGGCGTCGTGTTCTCGTACAGCTGCCGGTTCAGGCGCGCCACCAGCGTCGCCGTCGAGAGACCGCCGTTTGTCCCCATCGTCAACTGCGCGTGAAGCGCCGCCTGGACGCTGGCCATAAGTAACGCCGCAGAAATGCCCTTGCCGGAGATATCGCCGATCACGATCGCCGTGCAGCGTGGATCCAGCTGGATGAAGTCATAGTAATCGCCGCTCACGACACGAGCCGGATTGCACAGGCCGAATAGTTCGAGCGTTTTCAGTTTGGGAATCTCTTTCGGAAAGAGTCGCGCCTGCACCTGCCGCGCGATCTCGAGCTCGGACTCGAGTTTCTCCTTCTCCTTCACTTCCACGATCAGCTGCTCGACGCGCTGAGTCATGTTGTTGAACGACGTCGCCAGCTCATTGAGCTGATCCTTGGTTCGGACCGGAATGCGGTGCGAAAAATCGCCGGATTCGACCTTCTTCGTACCCGTGTGCAGGTCGTGAATGGCACGCGTCAGCGTGCGTGTGAGCTTGACGCTCGAACCGATTGCGACAAATTCCACCGCAACTATCATCCCGACGATGATAAGAATCGCGATTATCGCTGCCGTCTTTGCAGACCCCAATGTGCTGGTGAGTATCCGGTCGAAAACCAGAAAAGGACGGGTAGTGATGTAGACGCCGTGGTGATCGGATCTTCCGGAATCGAGCATCCGGACCATAGTTAATTGGAATCCCCCGAAGGCAGCAAAAAGGGGAACCTGCACCTGTGTAATCCGCCCGGAATCCAGAACCGGACGTACATTCTGGGGTGATTGATCGCCTAAGTCACGCAGCCGAAACACCTGCATGTTACCCATACCGGAAACGAGGGCCGCAACGCTCCTGTCATCAAACGCACGGTATGCGAAGACTTCGATGCGATCCTCACCAGCACCCGCTTCTGAATGTGCCGCAAGGAAATACGAAGCCCGGGTCGTCGCAACGATTCCTTTGAACCCGGGCTTGCTCCAGGACGGAATCTGTCGAATATCGCCCGAAGTGGCGAGCAATCGGTTCCGCGTCTGGACCGCTGCCTGCACCGGAAAATCCGCCGCATCTCTGGTCCGCCCCGCCTGGACGTCCAACGCCAGTTGCGCCGCACTCTGCTCGAGCTGGTCGAGGTTACGACTCAACTCCGATTGAGCGATGTAGGCGAGAGTTGCGCCTGACGTGGCGGAGAACAGCATCGCCACGATGAGAAGCATCAGCAGGAGAGGAAGTACTCCGATCAAAAAATATGTCACGAAGAGCCGGTTTCGGACGCGCCACAGGACCTTCTGCTTGATGGGCCGAATCAGCGTCAGAGCCAGAAGAATCAGAAAGAGGACGAGAAGAATGGTGAAGAGATCTCCACCCAGGAGGGTGTACCCCGTCGCGGAAACAATGATCCAGTTCGCGACAACGGTGACAAACAGAATGAGCGTGATCCGTTGAAGCCGATTCAATCTGGAAAAGCCCAGCACGGGCTCAAGTTATCAGAAATTGTCATACAATTCGCAGCGATAACCCCAGTCGAGCACCCGGAGGCACGCCATGAGCAAGTCTCGGAAGTTTTCTGCAACACGCCGTAGTTTCCTGAGGGGCGCCGCTGTCGCCGGCGCCGCCACCATCGCACCGCCAATTCTGCCTGCCGCGGCAGTTCCCATCACCGGCAGTGCGCCTATTCAGGATGCGCGTGCCGAAACAAGTGTGCCGCCTGAGGTGGACGTCCTGACGACCGAGCACTGCGGCTCCGACTTCATGCTCGACGTCCTGCGTTCCCTCGACATCGAGTACGTATGTTCCAATCCGGGATCGAGTTTCCGCGCATTGCACGAATCGATCGTCAATTATGGCGGCAACCGGAAACCGGAATTCATCACCTGCCTTCACGAGGAGTCATCCGTCGGCATGGCTCATGGTTACGCGAAGGTCGAAGGCAAGCCGCTGGGTGTTCTTGCGCATGGCACTGTCGGACTCCAGCACGCCGCGATGGCCATCTACAACGCGTACTGCGATCGCGTTCCGGTGTTCATGATTGTCGGAAATTCTCTGGACGCCACGATGCGCAGACCCGGAGTCGAATGGCTCCATTCGGTTCAGGATGCGGCATCCATCGTCCGCGACTTCGTCAAATGGGACGACACACCGATCTCGCTTCAGCACTTCGCAGAATCCGCCGCGCGAGCATACAAGATTGCAATGACACCCCCGATGGAGCCGGTACTGCTCGTCGCCGACAGCGAACTTCAGGAAAGGCCTCTTGCTGAAAAAGACAGGCTGAGTCCGCAACGCATCACTCGAACGACGCCTCCCCAGGGCGATTCCGGAGCCGTGGCCGAAGCAGCCAGGCTTCTCGTCGCCGCTCAATCTCCGGTCCTTATCGCCGATCGCGCCGCCCGGACTGCGGCCGGAATGAAATACCTCGTTGAACTGGCGGAAACGCTGCAGGCGCCTGTGATCGATCAGGGCGGCCGGATGAATTTTCCTTCCCGCCATCCGCTGAATCAGTCGAGCCGCGCACGCGCGCTGGTTGCCGATGCGGACGTGATCGTCGGCCTCGAGTTGACGGATTTCTGGGGTGCGGTCAACACCTACCGCGATCAACTGGAGCGCAGCTCGCGCCGCATCACGAAGGCAGGTGCGAAGCTGATCAGTGTCACGGCGGGCGATCTTTATATGAAGTCGAATTACCAGGACTTCGAACGATATCCCGAAATCGACATCGCCATGGCAGCCGACGCGGAAGCGACGCTTCCTGCTCTGATCGAAGCCGTCAAACGTCTGCTGACGGCGGATCGGAGGAATGCCCTGCAGGATCGCGGACAGAAGCTCGCCGCGGCTCATCGGTCCTCACTCGAGCAGGCGCGCCTCGACGCGACGTACGCATGGGATGCGAGTCCCATCAGTACAGCCCGGCTGTTCGCGGAGGTCTGGGCGCAGATCCGGACTGAAGACTGGTCGCTGGTGTCGTCCTCTCAGAGCAACTGGGCCCCGCGACTTTGGACCTTCGACAAGTACCATCAGTTTATCGGCGGCTCCGGCGGAGCCGGCGTTGGGTATGGGGCGCCTGCCGCCGTCGGCGCTGCATTGGCCAACCGGAAATATGGACGTCTCACGGTAAACATACAGAACGACGGCGACCTGATGTACGCACCGGGGGTTCTGTGGACGGCGGCGCATCATCGAATCCCGCTGCTGAACGTGATGCATAACAATCGGGCCTATCACCAGGAGGTCATGCACCTGCAGCGAATGGCCAATCGCCACAATCGGGGGATTGATCGCGCTGCCATCGGCACCACGATTGATGACCCCAATATCGATTATTCAAAGATGGCGCAGAGCATGGGCTTATATGCCGAGGGACCGATCACAAATCCGCGCGATGTGGGTCCTGCGATCAGGCGGGCCATCGCCGCCGTCAAGCGCGGAGAACCCGCGCTGGTGGACGTGGTCACACAGCCCCGTTGAAGGACCGTTGGAGGAGACGAACTGCCATGAATATCCTGATCTTGCTTATCGTAGCGCTTGTCCAGAACGCAGCCCCGCCCCGCGGCAACGTTGAAAACGGCAAGGTGTTGTTCACGAAAATCGGCTGCTATCAATGTCACGGCATTGAGGGTCAGGGCGCCGTCACCGGTCCGCGCCTGAACCAGAATCCCATCACGTACACGCGATTCGTTTCGTATATCCGAAAACCGACCGGGGAAATGCCGCCATATACGGCAAAGGTCGTGAGCGATCAGCAGGCCGCGGATCTGTTTGCATACATGCAGTCGCTGCCGAAACCGCCCGCGGTGGAGAGCATTCCGCTCTTGAAGCCGTAATTACTTAAGCGTGTCGACGATGAGTTTGAAGTGCGCGGATTGGACGTTGCCTTCGCGGGGAGCGCTCATGATGTCGTCGAATACCGACGTGAGTTCCAGAATCTCGAAGCCGCGCTCACCAAGATCGCGATAACCGCGGATATAGCCATCGCGAAATCCAAGAATGTGACCGAACTCGTGCGCGAGCGTGCGGGTCGATAGATCGCCTGGCGCGACGGCGACATAACGTCCGACAAGGCTGTGCGTGGTCTGAGCCCCGCTCGTGAGGATGCCGCCGTCTTCAGGGAATTGAGAGGCATGCGCGCGGACATCGATTCGTGTTCCTCGCTCAGCAATGGGCGGTACTTTGCGGATCTCCATGTCCAGCAGGTAGGTCGTCCCGCCATCGCGAGCCTGCCAGAGTTGTTCGATGGCGCTTTCAGCTTTAGTCAGGAACTCCTCATCCTCGATATCGGTGTACACAGGAACACGAATGATCACCGTGTCCGGACTCGAGCGATCAACCTTGATGAATGCCGGTATGTCGGGTTTGCCCAGGACCTCGCGAATGGCCTGCGCGATATCCGGCGCATCCGATTTCATGAGTTCGTAGACCTTCGTCAATTGATCGAACCTCGGACGATCCTGCGCAATCGCACGCTGCCAGAACTGGTTGTACTGGATGTACTGGTCGATCGTTCGCTGATTCGCCAGCAGTTTTCGGTATTCGAGAATCAGATTCGTGATGACCTGTTCACGCGTTTCGCTCGGACCGCTGGAACTGTTGACGACATTCCGCAGCGCTGCCTCCGCCTGGTCCAGCTTGACGGTTTCGCCGGCGACGTAGCCCTCCGTGACAGGCCAGCTGTAGTTGAAGACGGAAACCGGTGGAATTGCGGGAGGCGACGCATCGACAATCCGCGGCAACATCCCATAACCAAAACGCGCCGATGTGACCGGCGGCGGCGCGTCCTGTTGCTGAAGGCGAGGAAGACCGGCGGTCGTGCCCGGCGGCTGTTGATCGATCATCCCCCGCAACGATGTGAAGAACGCATTCAACCGATCGCGGTATGCACGGAACGTTTCTTCCACACGCTCGCCTTCGCGAACGTACGGCAGCCGGTCTCCGGTCTGGCCGGTCCAGAGGGCCAGAGCGAATGTCAGCGATGTGACCAGTGTCATCAACGACATAGAAAAGAGATTCTAGGGCCACTACCTACAGCGATGCCATAATGTCTTACGTTGCCCATTGCCTTTACGTTTCACCACACCCGAATGTTTCGAGGACTTTGGATGAGAACACCACGCTGCTTCATTTTCGCGACATTGATGCTCGCCGTTCAGCTGGTCGCTTACGCCGGCGTCCCGCAGGCCGAGTCGCTTCCAGCTCAGCTGAGCAATCAGGAGTTCTGGGCTTTATCTTCAGCGTTTTCGGAACCCGATGGCACTTTCCGATCGGACAACCTGCTCTCCAATGAAATCTATTTTCAGTATGTCATCCCGCCGTTGAACGAGTCGGTTCAGACGGGCAAAGTGTACATGGGCGTCGGACCGGAGCAGAACTTTACGTACATCGCGGCGTTGAAGCCGAAAATGGTGTTCATCGTCGACATCCGGCGCGGCAACCTCGATCTGCAGCTCATGTACAAGGCGCTGTTTGAAATGTCGAAGGATCGCGCCGAGTTCGTGTCGCGATTATTCGCCAGAAAACAGCCCGCCGGCCTCGGACCGGAATCAACGATCCTCGAAATCTTCAACGCCATAGGCAACGCTCCGACCAGCAGCGAAGTCTATGCGGAAAACTTAAAGGCCATCAAAGACCACCTGATTCAAAAGCGCGGCTTTCCTCTTTCGGAGGACGACCTCGACGGGATCGAATGGGTCTACAGCAATTTCCACCGCTACGGCCCCAACATCAATTACGGCTCGAGCGGCCGCGGCGGGTTCGGAAGCGGCGTCACGTACTCTGAACTCATGACCGCGACAGACGAGAAAGGCGTGCCTCGAAGCTACCTGGCGAATGAAGAAAATTTCAACGTCCTGAAATCGCTCGAACTCAAGAATCTGATCGTTCCCGTCGTCGGCAACTTCGCCGGCCCGAAGGCCATCCGCTCTGTCGCCAAATACGTGAAGGAGCGAAACGCTACCGTGGGCGCCTTCTATCTCTCAAACGTCGAGCAGTATTTGCTCATGGACGGTATCTGGGATGATTTCTGCAGAAACGTCGCGATGCTGCCTCTGGACGCATCGAGCACGTTCATCCGTTCCGTTCGCGGCGGCCGTTTCGGCGGCGGTCCCGGCCTGAACTCCGATCTTGGAAACATGTCTTCCGAGGTAAAAGTCTGCACTCCTGAAAAGTGAATCCCGAAGAGGAATACAAGCGCCGTCTCCAGGCGCACAACCAGCTGGTTGAGCATTATCGAAAGCTCGATCACCGAATCGGTAGTATCCGGCTCGTCACAGGCATTGTCTTTTTCGTCCTCGCCTTGCTGTCAGCCGGCCCTGCCGGCACCTCCGGATGGCTGGTCCTGCTGCCGGTTCTCGTCTTCGTTGTCCTCGTCATTTATCACGAACGCGTTCGAGCGGATGCGCGGCGAACAAAGAAAGCGGCTGACTTCTACGAAAGAGGTCTCGCGCGCATCGAGGATCGATGGACCGGAGCGGGTGATCCCGGCCGCGCGTTTTTCGACGAAGCCCATCCCTATGCCGTCGATCTGGATATCTTTGGGAAAGCCTCGCTTTTCGAATTGCTGTCGCTGGCGCGCACACGGTCAGGCGAGCAATCACTCGCAAGCTGGTTGAAGGCACCGGCAGCTCCTGCTGAGATCGCCCGACGGCAGGAGGCCGTTGAAGAACTTCGGAACAGCCTCGATCTTCGGGAAGACCTGGCCATCATCGGCGGCGATGTCCGCGCCGCAATACATCCGGAATGGATGAAACGATGGGGAAGCCGTCCGCGTCTGCTGGAGTCGCATGCAACCCGCGTCGTTGCGCCCGTTCTGAGCGTCCTGATGATTGCGAGCCTCGTGTACTACCTCGGCTTTTTCGGAAGCGGCTGGTTCGTGCTTGCGGCATTGGGCGCCGGCGGCGCGATTGGACTTCATTACAAGCCTCGCGTGCGCGAGGTGACCGACTCGGTTGCCGATCCCGGCAAAGATCTTCAGGTCCTGTCCTTGCTACTCGCGCGGCTGGAAAAAGAGCGGTGGAAATCGGAGAAACTTCGTGAGCTGCGAGCGGCGTTCGATACCCAGGGACGCCCGCCATCTGAAGAGATCGGCAAGCTGGTGCGGCTCATCGAATGGCTGAATTCACGCTTGAATCCGATGTTTGGCGTCTTCGCTCCGCTTCTGTTGTGGTCCACTCAGTTTGCATTTGCGATCGAGAAGTGGCGATCCGAACACGGACCCGCGATCGGACGCTGGCTGGATGCCGTCGGTGAACTGGAGGCGCTGGCTTCGCTCTCCGCCTACGCGTTTGAGCATCCGCAGGATCCATTTCCTGAAATCGTCGAGTCCGGGACTTGCTTTGAAGGCGACGATCTCAGGCATCCGCTGCTGCCCGCGGCAGGATGCGTCCCGAATTCCGTGAACCTCGATCATAATCGGCAGATCCTGATCATCAGCGGCTCGAACATGTCGGGTAAAAGTACGCTGCTCCGGACTGCGGGTGTGAACGCCGTTCTTGCCTTCGCCGGAGCGCCGGTCCGCGCTAAACGAATGAAGATCTCGGTGCTGGCGATCGGCGCCACGATCCGTGTGATGGACTCATTGCAGCAGGGCACGTCGCGGTTTTACGCCGAGATTCAGCGGCTGCGCGACATCATGGAGCTCACCAAAACCATGCCGGTGTTTTTTCTTCTCGATGAGATTCTGCATGGGACGAATTCGCACGATCGCGCCGTCGGCGCCGAAGCGGTCATCCGCGGCCTGATCGATCGCGGCGCCATCGGCTTCGTCACAACGCACGACCTCGCTCTGACAAAACTCGGGGATGCGCTCTCTCCCAGATCCGCCAACTTTCATTTCCAGGATCAACTCGTCGACGGCAAGATGGTCTTCGATTACCGGCTTCATACCGGCGTCGTGCAAAAGAGCAACGCGCTTGCTTTGATGCGCGCCGTTGGACTCGAGGTGTAGACGCACCCCCTATAATGGCGTCGCTCATGATGACCTTCGACACAGGCACGAAACTCGGTGCGTACGAAATCGTCGGACCGTTAGGCGCCGGCGGGATGGGCGAGGTGTACCGCGCGCGGGATTCAAAGCTGAAGCGTGAGGTCGCGATCAAGGTTCTGCCAGGCGCCTTTTCCAGCGACGCCGAACGCGTTGCCAGATTCAAACGTGAGGCTGAGGTCCTTGCGTCCCTCAACGATCCGCACATTGCCGCGATCTACGACATGATGGAAGTCGAAGGCTGCCGCTTTCTTGTGCTGGAGTTCGTCGATGGCGAAACGCTGGCGGAGCGGATCGCACGCGGGCCCATACCTCTCGCCGAATGCCTCGCGATCGGCCGGCAGATAGCTGAAGCGTTGGAGGCGGCTCACGAAAAAGGAGTCATTCATCGTGATTTGAAGCCCGCCAACATCAAGATCGCATCTGACGGCAAAGTCAAAGTATTGGACTTCGGCCTCGCGAAAGTGCGCGGTGCCATGTCCGAAGACGGTCTTTCGAACTTGCCGACTCTGAACGCATCCACGACACCCGGAATGATTTTAGGCACGGCGGCTTACATGTCGCCGGAGCAGGTCAAAGGACACGAAGCGGACCGCACCACAGACGTGTGGGCTTTCGGATGTGTGCTGTACGAGATGTTGACCGGAAAGAGCGTCTTTCGCGGTGGCTCGACCGGTGAGCTTCTCGCGGAAGTACTGAAGGCCGAACCGGACTGGCGACGGCTGCCCGCCGAGGTTCCGGAAGGCATCCGGCGTTTGCTGAGACGTTGCCTTAATAAAGATGTCCGGGCGCGGCTTCATCACATGGCCGACGCGTGCATCGAAATCGACGAAGCGCAAACCCAGCCGGCGGCCAGCGTCGATGAGAGAGGGCCGGGCAGCCGGCGTGAACATCTGCTGTGGATTGCGATAGCGGGACTGATCGTGCTGCTCGCCGGCATGATCGCCTTGCTCGCGTCGCGCGGCTTCCGCTCAACGCCGGAAGCTGCTGAGTTCCGGCTGGATGTGACCACGCCGCCGACGACCGATCTGGCTTCGTTGGCCATTTCTCCCGATGGACGCAATCTGGTATTCGCGGCAGTGTCCGAAGGCCGCCCGCGACTTTGGATCCGCGCTCTGGATTCGGTCACGATTCGACCGCTGGTGGGCACAGACTTTGCGCAATATCCGTTCTGGGCCCCGGACAGCCGCCGGATCGGCTTTTTCGCCGGTGGGAAGCTGCTTCGAATCGATCTGCAAGGTGGAGCGCCGGAAGTACTGGCGGACGCTACAAACCCTCGCGGGGGAACCTGGAGTGAGGACGGCACGATCATCTTTGCTTTCGGAAATGGATCGGTCGTCAGAATACCGCCGTCAGGAGGCGCATCAGTTCCGGTGACCCAACTCGCCGCGGGACACCAGAGCCATCGGTTCCCGAGCGCATTGCCCGGTGGCGTTCACTTCCTTTATTACGTCTTGGGCGACGCCGACGTCCGCGGCGTTTACGTCGGTTCGATAGACGGCAAAACTTCCAGGCGGCTGTTCGCATCCGACACGGCCGCGGTGTATGCATTGCCGGGCCAGTTGCTCTTCGCGCGCGAGGGCACTCTTTTTGCGCAGGACTTCGATATCGATCGGCTGGAGATCCAGGGAGATCCCTTCTGGGTCGCGGACGATGTCGCGCGCGATGTTTTATCGATTCAGTTGGCGGCGGTATCCACATCGCGCGCCGGACCGATCGCGTATCGAACGACGAGGGGCAGCCAGCGACAATTTGCATGGTTCGATCGATCCGGCAGAGAGCTTGGCACAGTCGGCGATGACGTCGGTTTCAGCCAGACGCCGGCTTTGTCTCTTGATGGACGCCACGCCGCGATGGCCCGCAACACCACAGGTAACGTCGATGTCTGGACGCTCGATCTCGAGCGGGGCGCATTGAACCGGCTGACCAGCGCGCCGACGATCGACGCGTATCCTGTCTTTTCTCCCGATGGCAGTCGCGTGGTGTTCGGAGTCCTCGACAGAGGGGGAATGGATCTTTATTGGAAACTCGCGAACGGCACCGGAAGCGAACATCTGCTTCTGGAAAACGCGAACGGCAAGACTCCAACCGATTGGTCGCGCGACGGAAGGTTCATCCTGTATCGGGAAAACGGACCGAATACCGATTACGATGTCCTGGCGCTTCCGCTGGAGAAGGATGGCATGCCGGGCAAGCCGATTCCTGTCGCTCAATCGGTTTTCGCGGAGCGGGACGCGCAATTCTCACCGGACGGGCGCTGGGTCGCATACGAATCCAACGAATCGGGCCGATCCGATATTTACGTCCAGCAGTTCCCGGCCCCCAAAGAACGGATCACCGTTTCCGTCAACGGCGGCGCGCAGGTGCGCTGGTCGCCGACCGGGAAGGAACTTTTCTATATCGCATTGGACGGCCGCGTCACTGCTGTCCCGGTCACGTTCGGTTCAGACGGCCAAACCCTCAAGCCGGGAATTCCTGTCCCGCTCTTCGCCAACCCCGTAGGCGGCGCCCTGCAAGGCACTGCGCGCCAGCTATATATGGTTTCGCCGGACGGCTCACGATTTCTCATGCACGCTATTCCCGAAAGAGGCCCCGCGCCGATACATCTGGTTTTGAACTGGTCCGGTAAGCAGCCATGAGTGATGCGCAACCAGACGAATTCGCCGCTGAACCTCAGACCCCGCCGCTGGAAGTTAAAGCACAACGGCCGTTCCTGAGGTGGGCAGCCCTCGCGATCGTTGTTGTAATCGCCTACGTTTCCCTGTTTGCCGCAGGCGGGGAGTTCCTGTTGTTCGCGTTCAGCGGAGTCCAGATTGTGCCGTTCGTGTTGTTGGCATGTTCCGCATATCTGGGACAAAAACGGCGCTGGGCGAAGGGCATGACGTTCGCGTGGTGGCTGATCTGCAGTGGTCTCGCAACGTTCATGTCCCTCATTCTTGCTCTGGCCACTCTGGTTGATCCTCAGATCTGGATTGCTATTTCGGAAGCCACAGAAGTGGCGCCGATCGATGAAATGTTCACTACCGGCCAGTTGATACGAATCCTTCTGGCGGTCGTTGGCGTCACTCTCGCATTTATTCTCGGTGCTCTCTGCTTTCTTCCTATCGCGCGGCGCGGTTTCGCCCGGCTGGTCCCGATCGACTCTCAATCGTTCGTGCACGCAACGGCGCTGGCAACCGCGATAACGCTTTCGCTCCTCGCGTTCATGCCGTTGGTCATTTCGGGTGAACCTCCCCTGCTGGCAATAATGCAGGACGCGGGCCTCGATGACTCTTCTCCTCAGGAACAACTTCGCAGTTCGTTATATGGGTTGATTTGGGCCGTACCGGCTTCGTTGTTTGCCGTTGGCTTTCCACGAAAACGCACTCTGATGGAAGCTTGTGATCGCCTCGGTTTGACCCGGCCACGAAGCAGACAAATCCTACTGGCTGCGGCAGGCGTTCTCGGGTTGGTAGTCGCAATGACGGTATTGGAAGCATTGTCTCTTCGGCTCTGGAACGCGATGGGATGGAACACGACGGACCAAAAAGCTTTCGAGATGCTCTTCTCGTTCGCGGTTGGTCCGGTGGGCGCCGTCGTGATCGGATTGACCGCCGGGCTGGGTGAAGAACTCGTCTTTCGAGGCGTCCTGCAACCGCGGCTCGGCATCCTGATCTCGACGCTGTTGTTTACCGGTATTCACGCATTGCAGTACAACTTCGACGGCCTGCTGCAAGTGCTGGTCCTTAGTCTCATCTTCGGGCTCATCCGGAAGTTCAGCAACACAACCCTCAGCGCGATCGTGCACGGCGGCTACGATTTCACGCTATTGCTGTTCAGCTGGCTGACGTAGAATCGCCGTCAACGCACCCCGGAGGTTATCACTATGATTGCCGGACTCGCCCTGGCCTTGCTGGCGACTGCCCAAACCACGCCTGCAACGTTTACAAAGGATGTTGCGCCGATCCTTCAGCGAAATTGTCAGGTGTGCCACCGTCCCGGAGCGATCGCGCCGATGGCCCTGATGACTTACGAAGACGCGCGCCCATGGGCCCGCGCGATCAAGGACAAAGTCGTCAAACGGGAAATGCCGCCATGGTACGTCGATCGAAACATCGGCATCTCCGAATTCAAAGACGATCCTTCGTTGAGCGATGCGGAAATCGCCACGATTTCCAGGTGGGTCGATGCCGGCGCGCCGATGGGCAATCCTGCGGACATGCCTCGGCCGCGGCAGTTCAACGACCTGGATCAGTGGCACATCGGAAAGCCGGATCACATCGTCACGATGAAAAAACCATACATTCTTCCCGCGCGCGGTCCCGACAACATCGTGAACATTCTCGTGGACCCGGGGTTCACCGAAGACATGTACATCATGGCCGTCGAAAGCAAGCCGGCCGACGCGCTGAGTTACCGCGTCGTGCATCATTTCACGACGAACCTCGTGGAAGATCCTGAAGACGATCCGATCGGTTTGTTCTTCAATGAATACGCGCTCGGCAAGAACGGCGACGTCTTTCCGCCGAATTCGGGCCGGCTGATCAAGGCGGGATCGAAGATCAATTTCAATCTGCACCTGAATCCACGAAGTGAAGAAACGCCGGTTACTGTTCAACTCGGCTTCAGAGTCTTCCCGAAAGGGGTTGTGCCGAAGTACGTCGCGTTCACGCAGCACATGGGCGACACCGTGGATCTCGATATCCCCGCCGGCCAGGTTGCGCGCCATGACGGTTACTTCCGCCTGCCGAGACCTGCGCTGATGGCGTCGTTCCAACCCCACATGCACAACCGCGGCAAGGCAATGTGCATGGAAGCCATTTATCCGGATTTGCGCGCGGATTCGGCCAGACCCGGTCCGGCGCGAACCGAGACGCTCAACTGCGTTAGCAACTACCAGTTCGGCTGGCACATCACATATCCATATAAGGATGATGCGGCGCCGCTCCTGCCGGCGGGAACCATCATTCACATCACGTCCTGGCACGACAATTCCGCCAACAACAAGTACAACCCGAACCCGAGGAACTGGGTCGGATACGGGCAGCGGTCCATCGATGAGATGAGCTTCGCCTGGATCACGCTGACGTACCTCGACGAGGCGGATTACCAGGACAGAGTCAAGGCGCGAACAAAATGATTGGCCGCATGAAACTTTTTTTATCTGCGGCCTTCTTTGCGCCTTTGTGCCTTTGCGCCTTTGCGTATGCCCAGTTGCCGACCGAACTGACACAAGTCCGCTTCAACTACGGCCAGAACATCGTGCCGTACTTTGAAGGCTGGATCCGCAACCCCGACGGCACCTTCGATCTCGTCTTCGGCTACTTCAACCGCAACTGGAAAGAAGAACTGGCGATCCCGGCAGGCTCCGACAACAGAGTCGAACCGATCGGACCCGACGCCGGGCAACCGACCTGGTTCCTCCCGAGACGGCAGCGTTGGATCTATCGCCTTCGAGTGCCTGCGGATTTCGGCAAAAGAGAAGCGACGTGGACGATCACGGCTAACGGAAAAACCGAGACCGCTTATGGAAATCTGCTCGCCGCCCAGGAAATCAGCGAGCGAATCATCCGGACCAACGGGAGCCTTGACCCGGGGGAGGGCGATTCCAACGAACCACCATCGATCACGCTGCCGGGCACTCTGACCGCCACGACTTTCCAGCCGCTCCGCGTTACGGCAGCCGTCCGCGATGATGGTCTTCCGAAGCCGCGCGAACCACGAACTCCGAAGCCGGCGACACCCGGGGGATTCGGCGGTCAGGTCGATCGAGGGGGGCCGGCTCCGGTGAGAGGTCTGACAACGACGTGGCTTCAAATCGGAGGACCCGGCAAGGCCATATTTGAACAAACTGGCCCTGCCGTAAACGTCCGATTCACCGCTCCCGGCACCTACCGATTGCGCGCAGTTGCAACCGACGGGGCACAGTCCACGACCGCGGATACAGTCGTCACCGTCAAATAGACTTGACGTTTGCTATCCCCTCGACAATTATTCGCTACAAGATTTCGCAAACTAATCGGTGGGAAGAGTCACGTCTTTTCGAAGGGGGCTTGAGATGAGGAGAAGCGTTTTCGCTGTCGCTCTGCTGCTGTCCATTCTTACGTGTGCCAATGGTTTTTCACAATCGACGAATGCGACGGTCGGCGGTACTGTGCAGGATGTCACCGGCGCCTTTATTCCCGGCGTCTCCGTCAGCGCAACAAACACGGCAACAGGCATTGTCGTTGATGTCGTCAGTAATGAATCCGGAGCGTATCAGTTCGCGAGTTTGCAGCCCGGGAACTATGAGTTCAAAGCGGAGCTACCCGGATTTCAGACATCTATCGTGAAGAATTTCGCGCTCGGCGGAGCACAGCAGGCGCGATTGAACTTCACACTGCAGGTCGGCGCCGCGGCTGGAACCACGATCGATGTTGCTGTGGCGGCGGACACGCTCCTATCGACCTCTTCGAATTCGATCGGCACAGTTCTCCCTGAATATAAGGTTCGCGATCTGCCGCTGGCGTCACGCGACGTCATCGGGCTCGTCGGCTTCGCGGCGGGCGCGCAGGAGAGCGGCGGACTTCAGGGAGCTTTTGCAGGAATGCGCATCAGCGCCGCGAACACGACGCGCGACGGCGTCAACGTTTCTGCAGGACGGTTTGAAGACGGCGCATGGTCGCTCACCTATACAAGCCCCGACCTCGTTGAAGAGGTCAAAGTGGTCGTTGCGCCGGTCGATGCCCAGGCATCGCGCGGTAACGGGCAGGTCAGCTTCGTCACGCGTTCAGGCGGCAACGAATTTCATGGAAGCGTTTTCCTGGCCAACCATAATTCCGCCCTCGACGCCAGCACGTGGTTCAACAACACGAACAATGTGAGGAAGAGCTACGACAACCGGAACCAGTATGGAGGGCGCTTCAGCGGTCCCATCATCAAGAGAAAAACATTCTTCATGGTCTTGTTCGAAGGACAGCGCGATTTGAAGCGCGAGAATGCGACAGGAAATACCTTAACCCCCATGGCCCGCCAGGGCATCTTCCGGTTCTTTTGCATGCCGCAGGCCAACGGGACCTGTACGGGTCTGGACAACGCCAACTTCAATAACCAGAACCCGTCGGTCGAACGCGACGGTTCACCGCGCAAAGACTACCTGGACCGCGGTTATCAGTTGAGAGCAGTCGATCTGTTCGGCAATTGCACCTTCCAGGGGGCGGCCGTACCGAATTGCGCGCCGTATCGCGACGGCCTGCGTCCTGCCATCAGCAACAGCGTGTACATGCAGGAGACCCTCCGCCGGATGCCGTTGCCGAACGAGTTCAGTGGCGGCGATGGCCTCAATCAGGCCACGATACGATTCACACGCCGCGTTGACGGTCTGGATCAAACTCTCGGCAATGGCGCCGATGTGAATCGCGATCAGTACAACGTCCGCATCGACCACAATTTCAATTCGCGACACAAACTCAGTTTCATCGGCACGAAGGAAAAAACATGGGGCGGCGCGACGCAGGCAATTCTGCGTTCATGGCCGGAGGGTTTCGATGGTGTTGCGATCAAACGGCCCGATGTCTACATCATGACGTTCACGTCCACGCTGAGTTCTTCATTGCTGAACGAACTGCGCGTCGGACGTCGCCGGTCCATTGACCAGCAGTTTCCTCCGGGAAACCGGCCCGGGCCGCTCGGCGATGAAGCGCTGAAGTTTGTGCCTGTCGCCGACGGGGTCCGGTATCACGTCATCCCGCAGCTCTTTAACCCATTCGTTCAATACGGCCGGTTCGGCGCATGGCGATCGCACGTCAGCCCAATGCATTCCATCGGCGACGATCTCAGCTGGGCAACTGGTAAACATGCTTTCAAAGGCGGTATCGAGTTTCGCAATACGATGTCGAAAGGATTTGGCGATCCAGGATTCACGCCGTACGCCACGCTCGGCGCTGCAACCACAAATCCGATATCCGGCCTGGATCCGCAGTCGATTGCAGGCTTGACCCAGAACAATGCAACCAACGCGCAGCGGCTGTTGACGGATCTGACCGCCTCGATTGCTACGATCAATCAGTCCTTCGGCATCATGGACTCCAAGAGCCTGACGCTCACCAGTTCCCCGGAAATGCCGTACAAGTACTACCAGATGCATCAACGCGAACTCAGCGTCTTCTTCAAGGATGATTGGAAGTTCCGGCCGGACCTCACATTGAATCTCGGATTTCATTGGGAGTACTACGGCCAGCCGTTTGAAAAGAACGGTCTGGCTGCCCGAATCGTCGGCGAGGATGCGAGCGCATTTTTCAAGCTGAACTGCCCATCGAGCCCCGGAACCAGAGGGTTCAACACAACCTGCACCAATCTCACTGAAGTGCAGTTTGTCGGCAAGAATTCTCCAAATCCCAACGCGCAGGTCAACCTCAGAAAGAACGACTCCAACAACATCGGTCCGGCGGTCGGGCTGGCATGGAAACTGCCATGGTTCGGGAAAGAAAAGACGGTGCTTCGCGCCGGATATGGCATCACATACCAGGGCGCGTTGCGCAACTTCATCACTGTCGACAGCACGGTCGGCACGGTGCCTGGCATCAACCTCGTCGGCTCCGGCGGCAACGGCGTCACATATGTTCCGCAGGTCGTCACATCGCTTCAGAACGTCACGCTGCCGGTTCCAAAGCCCGCGGGCACGCCGACGACAGTGCCGTTCATCATCCCGACGACGGACCGGCTGCTGACTATCGGTACGTACGATCGAGTATCCCCGTACACGGCAAACTGGAATCTGGAAATTCAACGCGAGATTGCAAGAAACACGACCATTGAAGCCCGGTACATCGGCACGAAAGGGACAAAGCTCTGGGGGACGATCAATCTCAACCAGATCGATGCTCTCAATCGAAATAAGGAACTCTTCGATGCATTCGTTGCAGTCCGCGCCGGTCAGGAGTCCCCGCTGCTCAACACAATGCTGATGGGCCTGAATCTGGGCGGCACCGGAGCGCAGGTGGTCAACGGCACGACCTGGACCGGAGCCATGGCCGTTCGCGCAAACACGACCCTGCGGACGCAGTTGGCCAACGGCAGTGTCGGGTCCTTCCTCAACTCACTCAATACTCTGACGACTGGAACGGGCAGCACCGCCAGCGGCGCCGTTCTGCGTTTCAACGGTTTCCCCGAAAACTACATCGTTCCGAACCCGCAGTTCGGTGGAATCTCGATGCTGACGAATCCCAGCAACTCCACATACCACTCGATGCAACTGCAGTTCACGAGGCGCCTGACAAACGCCTTTACGAATACGACGACGTGGACGTGGAGCAAGGCCATCGGTGATGCCGACGGGGACGCGGGCGCGACTTATCGGGATCCATCCAACCGCTCCATCGAAAAGTCGTTGCTTGGTTTCGATCGCGCGCACCAGCTGACAAGCAATGGAACGTACGAGCTGCCGTTTGGGTTGGGACATCGGCTATTGGGGAATGCTCCCGGCTGGGTTCAGCTGATCGTCAACAAGTGGCAGATGGGCGGCATCATGGTCTTCAATTCCGGCTCGCCGCTGACGCTGACCGCCACTGGCACCAATACGATCAGCACTGTCGCGGGACAACCGAACATTGTTGCCGACCTTCCGAAGAACATGGGCAAGATCACCAAGCTCGATACTCGCGTCGTTTTCTTCGACGGTTTCACGCAGATTACGGATCCCGCCGTCACCGGTGTGACAGGTCTCAACACGCTGAATACGGCATTCACGAACAAGGCTCTCGTGGATCCGAGCGGGAAGACCGTTCTGGTGAATCCTCAGCCGGGCCAGGTCGGAACCTATGGTTTGGCGACGCTCAAAGGGCCATCCAGCCTGAGCCTGGACATGAACATGATCAAGCGTTTCAAGATTCGTGAAACAACGGAATTCGAATTCCGCATCGATGCGATCAACGTGTTGAATCATCCGAATTTCGGAAACCCGAACACGAACATCAACGGGAATAACACGTTCGGTCAGATTACGGCCGCCGGTGGATCGCGGCGGTTCATCATCAATTCGCGGATTAACTTTTAACGGAGGACATATGCAAGGGTTCTTATTAGCTCCGATCGCGGCCGCGATGCTGATGCAGCAGCCTGCCCCAGCATCGCCGTCCCTGGATTTCGAGTTCTTCAAGACTCGCGTCCAGCAGATCTTCACCACCAAACGCACAGGCAACTCCAAGTGTGTCTCGTGTCACGTGACGGGCACTCCGATGCGTCTGCAGCCGCTGGCGGCAGGCAGCGGCACATGGAGTGAGGAAGATTCGCGCAAGAATTTCGACGTCATTCGGGCGCGCGTCATTGCCGGAAATCCGCAGAAGAGCAAACTGTTGACGCATCCGCTTGCTGTCACAGCCGGCGGCGACCCGCATCACGATGGCGGGAAGCACTGGAAGTCGCAGGATGATCCGGAATTCCAGATGCTCGAAGCCTGGGTGCGAGGCGAAAAGCTGACTCCGGCGCCGATGAAGCCCCGGATCATTCAGACGAACGCCGCGGGCGACAACGTCCACCTGATCGATCCGGCAACGAACAGAGTGGTCGGCGAGATCACGGGCATCGAAGTTGGACACGGCGCGGCGGCGGCTGCGGACGGGAGCCAGATTTACGTCAGTAACGAAGCCGAAAATACGCTCGACGTCGTGAACAGCCGGACGCTGCGCGTCACGAGCAAGGTACCGCTCAGCGGTCATCCCAACAATATCTCGATCAGCAAGGATGGACGCCGAGTGTACATTGCGATCCGCGAGACGCAGGGCGTGGTTGATGTCGTGGATACGGTTGCGCTGAAGAAAGTGAAAAGCATTCCGATCAAGGGCGCCGTGCACAACACATACGTCACGCCGGACGGCAAATACGTCGTCGCGGGCTCGATCGCGGGCAGGAGTCTCACCGTGATCGATCAGCGGACGGAAGAACCGGCGTGGGAAATGATCTTCGACCTGGGCGTCCGGCCGATGACTTTTGAAACCAATCCCGACGGCTCGACTAAACGTATCTTCGTTCAACTGACTGAGGTCAACGGATTCGCTGTCGTCGATTTCGCGACACGCAAGGAAACGGCTCGCATCGAGAATCCCAAACTCGGTCCGGGAAAGACCCCGGTCCTCGAAGGCGGCAATGCATCGCACGGGATGGCTGTGACGCCGGACGGCAAAGTCCTCGTCGTTTGCAGCCGCCTGAACAGCGCGCTGTATTTGTACTCGCTTCCCGATTTGAAGTTGCTCGCGGGAGTCGATGTCGGCCGGTCGCCGGATTGGGTAACGATTTCGCCCGACGGCAAGGCCGCATATGTGGCGAATGCCGGTTCGAACAACGTGTCCGTTGTCGATATCAAGTCGATGAAGGAAGTGACGAAGATCCCGGTCGGCCAGGTACCGAAGCGGAATATCACCGCGATGCTGCAGTAGTGCCAGGTAGACCCTCTCCCCTGCCCGGGGAGAGGGTCTTTTCGTTTCTCCACCAGCGCGCGTAGCCGTTTGATTCAGGAGATTTGTAGTGACCGCGCAGGCACCTGACCGGTGATAAAACTCGCCGGCTCTGCATGGGCTGATCTCTCGGGGCACCTACTGACGTCGGACAGGTCCTTCATGGACGAACCCATGGATCAACCAACGGACTCCCAGCTGAGACAAGTTGCGCTCCGAGATCTCTTCCCCAATCACCGTAGTGGAGTGGTGGCCGCCTGGTTCTCTGGTGAGCTACATGTTCCGCAGGGAGCTCTGGTTCATAGTGAGCACATGGGATACCGGTCCATCTATGAGCACAAGCTGGTCTTCACCATCAAACAAGGTCGTGTCATCCGGATCGAGAAGATCAACACCGGTGAAGCGTTCCGCCGTCAAGCGGCTGAGCTCATGCAGAAGAGGGCTGAGCTCATGCAGGGGAGGGCGGTCATGCGACCGGCGGTCCCAACCTCGGACGGCTGGGTCACGTGGAAGAAAACGAAATCATCTGGGCTCAAGAAGCGGAGCGACGAGATGGGGATTGGAATCCATCGGCGGATCGTAGCAGGTCAGTAAAGAGCGTACTGCGTCGCGCCCGGGCAAAACTCCGTTAGATGACCCGAGTCTCATTACCTCTTCGAGGTGCGTTGCTTTTTGGGTTACCCTGACCGGGCGTGTCGCTTCGCTCCACACCCGGCTAAGATCCCTGCAGCCCTTTCGGGCTGCGCATTTGTCACGCTGAAGTCGGGGCGTGCGAGCGCTATGCTATACGGCATGATCGTCGAGAAATGTTTCAAGTCCACGGATGGCACCCGGCGATACCTTCTGCGCCTTCACGACGATGAACTCATCGAAAGCGTTCTGATCCCCCAACACGATCGCGTCACGCTCTGCATCTCCTCCCAGGCCGGCTGCGGACTCGGCTGCACATTCTGCCTGACCGGACAACTTGGATTCATTCGCGACCTGTCCGCGGATGAAATCATTTCGCAGGTTCTTCTGATGTTGAACGAAGGCCCTGCCAGCCGCTTCAGCGTGGTTTTCATGGGAATGGGAGAACCGCTGCAAAACTACGACAACGTCCTCGAGGCGATTCGCTTCATACACGACGATCACGGCCTGAAAACACCGATGTCGCGGATCACGCTTTCGACCGCCGGACTCGTACCCGGCATCGAACGGCTTGCAGCTGAGCAACTCTTCCCCAACCTTTCGATATCCCTGACCGGCATCACGAACCCGATCCGCGACGCGCTGATGCCGATCAACCGCAGGTATCCGATCGAAGCCCTCATCGATACGGTTCGGAATCTGCCGCCTTCGCGGCAGAAACGCGTCATGTTTGAATGCGTCATGATCAAAGGCCTGACGGATTCGATCGACGACGCGTCGAGGCTGTCCGAAATGCTTCACGGCATGCGCGTGAAGGTGAACCTCATACCTTTGAATCCGGCCGCCGAGATTCCATACGAAAGAGCGGACGATGACACGATCCTCCGGTTCCAGGAGGTTCTGGTGCGGAACGGCACAGCAACCTTCATTCGGAAAAATCGCGGGAACGATGTCTCCAGCGCCTGCGGCCAACTCAAGCAGAAGATATTCGCCGGCAATATATCGTGACGATCGTCCTTTCGGTTTTTCTCACGGACATTCTTCCGATCTTCATCATCGCCGGAATCGGATATCTGCTTGCGAGCCGGTTGCAGGCCAGCGTCAAGACGCTGGCTCACGTCGTGTTCTACGCATTGGTTCCATGTTTCGTGTTCCGGCTGCTGGTGACATCGAAAATTACGGGACCGCAGGCCGGCCGCATGGCTGCGCTCGCAATTCTCGTGATGATCGCAATGGGATTGCTGGCTCGCGTTGCAGCCATTCCTCTTCACCTCGACCGGACGGCCCTGAGCGGCTTCCTTCTGGTCACGATGTTTTCGAACGGCGGAAACTACGGACTGCCCGTGGTTCTTTTCGCATTTGGAGGCGAAGCGCTTCCCCACGCGACGGTTTATTTCGTCACGAGTTCGATACTCACTTATACGGTCGGGGTGTTCCTCGCAGCGGCAGGCCGGCGCAGCGTGCCGCAGGCGATTCTCGGAATTTTCAGGATACCGGCGCTCTATGGTGTCGCAGCGGCGGTCGTGGTGCTGATCGCCGGAGCCTCCGTCCCGCTCGCAATCATGCGGCCGGTCGAACTGTTGGCCAACGGTGCCATGCCCGTAATGATCCTCGTGCTTGGAATGCAACTTCAGCGAGCGACGAAGCCGGATCGCCCCGCCGTTGTTCTGGCAGCAGTCGCGTTGTCGCTGCTCGCGGCGCCGTTCGTCGCTATCGGACTGACGTCGGTGTTGGGTTTGACGGGTGTGGCACGGCAGGCCGGCGTCGTGCTCGCGTCGATGCCGACCGCCGTCATCACAACGATCCTCGCGCTGGAATTCGACGTGGCGCCCGCATTCGTGACGAACGTCGTTTTCTCAACGACGCTGCTCAGCCCGCTGACACTGGCCCCGCTGATCGCGTACCTGGGTCACTAATTCGGGGACAGTGAGCAATTAATTCGGGGTCGGACGCTTGCCTTATCAGCTCGATGCGTCTGACCCCGAATTAATTGCTCACTGTCCCCGAATTAGTGGCTCATTGCGTAAATGAAATAGTTGATTCCGAGACGAATGGAGGTCGTGCTGTCCTGCAGCGGCTTGTCGCCGTGATCGAGGTACTTCCAGAAATCGCCGACGTCGTTGTTGTAGTTCGCGATGATCTGGAGTCTGCCGTTCTCGTCGGACATTCCCCAGAACTCCGGAACCCCCACCGGGTAGGGTGGCGTCATTCTCAGCGTGGCGATCTCGAAGAAGCTGTGAAAGATCGGGTGATTGATATCCAGCCGGACCAGTTCTCGTTCGGGCAGCGCTCGCTTCAAATGCTGGCGGAGGATCTCCAACTCGTCCGGACCATTGAGGAAGGCGCCGGTACGGAAGTCGTCCGCCATGATGAATCCTCCCCGCCGGATGTACTCACCGAGATTTGCGATCTCCTTTTCATTGAGCTGCAGGAAACCCGGTTCCGATAAATACAAGAAGGGATACTCGAAGATTTCGTCGTTGCTGAGTTGCACGATCTTGTACGAATCCGGCCCGACTCGGATTCCCGTCAGTTCATGGATGAGCCCGATCCCGAATTCATCGGACGCCGGATAGTCGTGCTTCCAGGGCGGCATGTCGGGCCAGTAATCCGGCCAGTACTGGATCCACTGCCGGTTCGTGACCGACAGCCGCGCAAACGTGAATTCCGGTGTCGGTTCCGACCAGTCGGAGAGGGCCAGAGGAACGATAGTGGCGAGACATAGAAACAACATTAATAGTCTTCTCACTCGAATCCTCAACGCCTCAATGTGTCATCGAATAGATCACGTAATTCACGGCCAACTCGACGGCGGTACCCGCGTCGTGCAGCGAACATGTCCCGAGATCGAGGGCCTGGAGGAACTCGCCGATATCGTTGTTGTAATCGATCATCACCTGAATCCGGCCTTTTGAATCCTCGATGCCGAAGAACTGAACGTCGCCGGAGTTCTGCATGCGGTACGGCGGTTCCATACCATCCGGATTGACGTCAAAGAAGGTCTGAAAGATCTGATGAGAAGCGGTCACCGGCTTGATCTGGCGATCCGGAAATATCTTCCGCATCTGCTCTTCCATGTTCTGCCAGTGCGTGCGGTCGCTCGCGTTGCCGCGGAAATCATCCATCAGTAGAAAACCACCACGATCGAAATACTCCTTAAGGTTTTTGACGTCGGCCGGACGGAGATCGAGAAAACCCGGTTCGGAAAGATAGATGAACGGGTACTTGAAGAGTTCCTTGCTGTCGATGTCGACGATTTGAAAAGACTCCGGCGAGGTTTCAACCGTCGTCAAACGCACCAGAGAAGTCGGGAACATCGTGTCGCCATCCGGAAAGTCGTGATGCCAGGGTGCTTCCGGAGTCTCCGAACGCCACCACGAATGCATGTTGTAGCGGACTCGCGCGTATACGAAACCCGAGTCCTTGTGGTTGCTGCGCGCGTCCTCCGATGCTCCGTAACCCGGAACCAGGCACGTTCGTGAAATTGGTGGTCCGGAATTGCGGGATCGTCCACCGACGCCGAAATTGCCGCCGAACTGAGCGAAGGCACAGACGCTCAGCCCCAGAATCCCGGCGACAGCCAGCGATTTCCTCATGAAGGCGAGTTTACACCCGGCGCTTAATGCGGGCCGGAAAAATCCTTGACATAAAGTCGCGAGGTCCATAAAAAAGACCTACCATTTTCCGCACAACGAAGTGCCCAGTGGCGTTTCTGACAACGAAGTCCTCAAGTCGCAGATGACATGAGGGCTTTTTCGTTTTTTGGCGCAGACATGGAGGTGCTTATGGTCCTGATAAAGGTTCAGTACGACGCTTATAACCGTCAGTTCAAAGTACTCGACCGAGATCTGATGCACTTGCTGGACGACGGGGAAACCTACGTTTTGATTGCCGATGTTTCGATTGAAGATTTCAACGTGACCGACGCCGAAGCGGTCCCCATTCAGGTCGAGGCGGCGCCGGTATAGGCGAGCCGCCTCGCACCCCGTAAGTCCGCTAAATACTCAAGGTCGCGCCGCCCCGTTGCCGCGAAAGCAACCATTCGAACAGCGTGCGCGACACGAACACCGCCGTGAACATGTTGGACACCAGGCCAATCACGAGCGTCACGGCAAAGCCTCGGATTGGCCCGGTCCCAAACAGGAACAGGAAAGCCGCCGATATGACTGCCGCGAAGTGCGTATCCACCAATGTAATAAACACGCGGTTGAAACCATTCGCTACCGCGGCAACGGGCGTCTTTCCGGCCCGAAGCTCTTCCCGCACGCGTTCGAAGATCAGAACATTCGAATCGATGCCGACACCAATCGTCAAAGTGACACCCGCTATGCCGGGCAACGTGAGCGCGACGCCGAAGTAAGCAATCGCGCCGAGAAGTATGACCAGGTTCAGGACAAGGGCGATGGTCGCATTCACGCCCGCCAGCCGGTAGTAAAACAACATGAACGCGATGACCGCCATCAAGGCCACCGCGGACGCAATGACACCCGCGCGAATCGAGTCGGCTCCCAGCGTCGCGCTCACCTTCTCTTCCTGAAGGTACTTGACGGATGCCGGCAACGCGCCGGACTTCAGGATCAATGCCAGGTCGAGAGCCTCTTCCGGCGAGAATCCCTTCGGCCCTCCTTCGATGATTCCAGTGTCGGCAATTCTCGTGAAAATGTTGGGCGCGGACTGAACTCGTCCATCCAGAACGATGGCGAGTCTGCGGCCGATATTCTGCTCCGTCACCTGCGCAAAGCGCCGCGAGCCGTCGCTCGTCAGGTTAAAACCGACGGCGGGGCGGCCGTTTTCATCACGTGAAACGAAGGCCGTCTTCAAATCACGACCGGTCACAGAAGAAGATCGCTGGACGACATAATACGCATCCGACTTCGGTTCGCCTTCATTCGACGGCACCAGCGCGAGGTCGACTGGAACCACCCCACCGAGACCGGAACGCGCCGCGGCTTCGTCCGCAAACGGCCCGCTGTGGACGAGTTTGAATTCCAGCGCCGCGGTAGCCCCGATGATTTCGCGGACTCGGGCCGGATTATCAAGGCCGGGCAGTTGAACCAGGATCTCGTACTGATCCGCCGAGCCATGCTTTTGAATCACCGGTTCGGTCACGCCGAGTTTGTCGATCCGGTTCCGAATAACCTGCATTGTCTGGTCCACTGCCTGGCGGCGCAGAGCGACGGTGGGGGCCGGCTTCAGCGCGACGGTGTATGCATTCGGTCCCGGGTCGCCAGCACGGCGGAGTTCCCAGTCCGGCAACACGGTTTCAACCGCGGTCCTGAACTGAGCATCTTTATCCGGGCCGACTCCTCGTACGAGAAACGTATCCGTGTGGGTTCTTGCAACCTGCGCGACCACAATGTTCTGTGTTCCCAACTCGGTTCGAATGGACTCGATAGCCTGGTCCGTTTCTGCCCGGATCGCATCGTCCGTGAGGACTTGAAGCACGAGATGAATTCCTCCACTTAAATCGAGACCGCGGTGGATCCGCTCGTTCATGTTGGAGATGCTCGGCGGAAAACCGGCAAACAAGTAAATGGACAAAGCAGTCAGGATGAGGGCGATCGATAAACGCGTTCGAATTCTTTTGTTCATAGCGTCCCTTCGCCGAGCGCGCGCATGCGAGCCGGCAGAAAAATGCTTAGTTGCGGGAAATGGTGGCGTTGACTGGAGCTATTGAACTGTTGGGCTAAATCCGAAACACGTGCTGCTGCTTCTGAAGCAGCGGCTGTTTGCTGGCTGCATGGAGGGGAAGGCCCGAATGCGAAGTTGTATCGACAGAGATCGCGGTCTGGGCGACGACGGGAATTGCGATAGACGAAACCGGCGACTTGCTGACGTTGGCGACATCGTCCCTGTCCATCCGAACGTCAACGGGAGTTTTGCTGACCGTAGAAGATGAGTGGGCGGTCAGAGACGAAGCAACGACGAAGAGCAACATCGCCGAAAGTAATACGACTGATCCGTAGCGAAGCATAACCGTCGTTTTGATTAACGCCGAAGTCGCGACTCCACGTCAACTCATTATCGGGCTGGACGCCAGTTGAGCACGACGCGAAGAGGCAAGTCGCCGCCTTTATCTCGCAAAAACCGGCTGAGCAGGAAGCGCCGACCATCCGCCGAGGCGACGTAATCATCCCAGGGAAAGGGATGAGCGATGCTGCCAACGCCGGCAACAAAGAGCGAAACAGGTGTCCCGGCATCGAGGCTTTGCTGGTCGGCAGCCGGCTTCATTGACGCGGCCATTAGCTTTCCATCGAGTGAGATGTAGTACAACTCCGCACCGTCCGGCCGCCATTGCGGCTGATCGCCGCCTTTAGTCGAGACTCGCGCCGGCCGGCCTGGTCCCGGAAACGGCTGCACGTAGACTTCGAACACTTCCGAGTTGTTCGCCGAAAAGGCGATCCATCGGCCGTCCGGCGAAAGCCGGCCATTGCGCTCGTCCGCGTCCGTTTGAACGACAGGCATCGGCGGGCCGCCGCCTCCGAGCAGCAGAGCCCAAATGTCGGAGCCGGTTTTCGGATCGACACGCTGGTAGATGAGGTAACGGCCGTCCGGCGAGGTATCCGTAGCGAAAATCTCGTCAGCTTGCGGCTGAATCAGCACCTCGTTTGTCACAGCGCCAATATTCCGTTGCTGGATCGAAATCTGTCCGTTGCGAATTGCCGTGTAGATGATCCGCTTTCCATCGCGGGCCCACACCGGAAAGACTTCCTCGGCGTCGTCCTCTGAGAACCGATTCACAACACCACGGCGCGCATCGAGCATCCAGAGATCCGAACTTGCCGAGCCGCGCTCAGAGAAGACCATTTGAGTGCGATCGGGTGACCACGACATTCCGGCGTCCGGTTCGTTAAGAGGATCTGCCAGGCCGGCAATGACATTGCCCGATCGATCGACCCACGTGAATTGCCGCTGGAATTTGGCGGCTCCGGCACGGAATATGAATCCTCCCTCGTTTCCAGACAATGTGACGTACAGGCCGCCATCCTGGCCGAATACTCCTTCGGCGACTTGAAACGCACTCCCTTTCAATTGGAGTCGTTCAACGTCGAACTCCTGCGCATAGACGTTTGTCTGCCGTATGAACAGGAGATGGCCATTCGAATACACCCCACCTCCGTCGGCATCCAGAAGGCGCTGTGACGTGGAGCTATCGAGTTGTCCAACGTGGATTCCCCTGGAGTCGGGACCGGCTGTGACGTAATACAGGAAGTGCCGCCCATCGGGCAGAAAATGAGGAAACCCGTGTCCTACTTGCCCTGCGTCGACACGCGTAGCCGCTGTTGAAGCGCCTCCTTCATCCGAAACCCGCATGACTTCGCTCGCCGGATTACGAACGAAAAGAATGACTCCGTCGCGGCTCCAGCTCCCGCCACCTCCCACCACGGCTCTCGCCAACGGGCGAACCAGACCTCCATCGAGATCGAGCCGCTTGAGAAAGCCATTCGAATAAAACGCGATGGAGCGGCCGTCAGGAGACCAAAACGGAGTAACCGCACCGCCTGTTCCCTGTAGCGGACGTGCGGTGACCGAGTCGACGGAACGTAACCAGACATGAGGCTCGCCGCCGGAGTCTGCGACGAACAGGATCTGGCGTCCGTCGGCTGAAAGAGCAGCGGACGACAGGGGATACGGAGCCGCAACTTCAGGCGTCGTGATGTTGAAACGCACCTCGGGCGGCGAAGGAATTGGCCGGCGAGACAATACGGCCAATGCCGCCACTGCAACACCGAGGAGGATCAGCATGCTGACCCACGCGAGCCGTCCCGATCGTGACCTCGGCCGGGGAGGCGGCTCGGGAGGTGATTGCTCCGCGCGGCCGTCTGGCTGAAGGGCTTCATCGATCTCGATCCTTGCGTCTCCGATATGCTGAAGCCGCGACTTTCGCTCCTTCTGCAAGCAGCGCCGCAGCAGCCGCCGGATTCCTTCAGGAGTGTCCGCGGGCAACCGGCGCCAATCCGGATCCTCCTTCAAAACTTCGGCAATGACATTGCCTGCGGTCTGCCCCGCAAAGACGCGGTGCCCTGTCAGCATTTCGTAAAGCACACATCCGAACGCCCAGATGTCCGTGGTCCGGTCTGTTTCCCTCCCGGTTGCCTGCTCGGGAGACATGTACGCGGGAGTTCCGAGAACTATTCCTGCCTCCGAGGTCATCGTCGGTGCACCGGACAGCGAGGGGTTTTCAGCTTCCCGCACTTTGGCAAGACCGAAGTCCAACACTTTCACACTGCCATCGCGCTTCTGCTTGATGTTGGCAGGCTTCAAGTCGCGGTGAACGATCCCGGCTTCGTGCGCCGCTTCAAGGCCGTCCACGATCTGGAGAGAAATCCGCAGCGCCTCAGCCACGTCGAGAGGTCCGCGTGCGATCCGGTCCGATAACGTTTCTCCGTCCACGAGTTCGAGGACCAGACCCTGCATTTCTCCCAGTGTTTCCACGTCGTAGATGGCCGCAATGCAAGGGTGGGTCAGCGACGCCAGGATTTCCGCCTCGCGCCTGAACCGCGCGACGCGTTGCGAGTCTCGCGAGAATGTCGTGGGAAGGACCTTGATCGCGACATCGCGCTTCAGTTTGGAATCGCGCGCTCGATAGACGTCACCCATGCCTCCGGATCCGATCCGGATTCCTATTTCGTAACGTCCGAACGCCTTCCCCGAAAATGATTCCGCTGCGCTGGATTCGGCTTCTGCCATACAACTTGAGGCTGCATTATACGCACTTAGTCGTGGCGCAGAACTGCAGTGGGATCCGTACGTGTCGCCGGACGGACGGCCAGAGCGCCCGCCGAGAGCGCGACGAGGACCACAAGCAACGCGGCGCCGCCGAACCCGATCGGATCGGCGGGGCTAACGCCGAACAGAACGACCGACAAAATGCGCGACATCGCGGCGCCGGCCGCGACGCCGATGATTGCGCCGACGACAACAGGGCGCATCGTTTGGCGAAGGATCATGGCGAGGACGCTGCGCGCGCCGGCTCCCAGCGCCATCCGGATTCCGATCTCCCGATACCGTCTCGAGACCGAGTATGAAACGACTCCGTACACGCCGACCGTGGCCAGCAACAACGCCAACGCGCCCAATCCAGCGCCGAGAGTCGCAACCGTGCCGGACATGGCGCGCCACCACGCGAGATTCCCTTCCAATGGCAGCACCTGAACGGGAAGCCGCGGATCGAGTGCCCGCACGGCAGCGCGGATACCTGAAGCAGTCGTTCCGAAGCCGGTTCGGCTTTTGACCAGTATCGCGCCGCGCCCGGGCTGGTAAACGTAGTAGGGGTCGATCTGTCCGAGCGAGGTCAGACGCGCATCCGCGGCGACGCCGATGACCTGTATCGTGATGTCCGGATCCGAGTCCCCTGTCAACGACATTGCCAGTGTCTGGCCGATCGGATCGATGTTCGGAAAGAGGTTACGAGCCGTCGTTTCGCTCACGATGACCGAACGCGCGCCGCGCTCTGCGTTTGCGATCTCTGCCTCGGTGAACGTGCGACCGCGAACGATCCGAAGCCCGAGCACCCTGAAATAGTCCGGGCTGACAGCGTTCATCTCAGCATCGCGGGATTCACTCTCTTGCTCACCCGGCAGGCGGAGCTCTACCGGCGCGGTGTCACCAGCAAGGGGCGCTCGCATAGCCGTAGCGACCGCCTCCACGCCGGGCAGCGCCTTCAGCTCATCCATCAAACGTTGCTGCAGTACCGCAGTCTCCTCCGGTCCGTAGCCGGCAGAATCCGCCATTTGAAGGGACACGTAGGCAACGTCATCGTAGTCAAAACCGGGATCGATCGTGTACGTGGCATACAACCCGCGCAGAAGCAATCCGGCCGCGATCATCAACGCCATGCAGAGCGCAACCTGCACGCCGATGAGCGTCCCTCGCAGCCGCCCGCCGCGGCCACTGGCGGCGCCCGCAGTGTCCTGCTTGATGACGCTATTCAGATCGAGTTTGGATATGTGCAAAGCCGGCGCGAGTCCAAACAGGATGCCCGTTCCGAAAGTAAGTGCTGTGGCGAACAACAGCACGCGAAGGTCGGGGCTTAAGTCCCAGGCCAGCGAAAACGAAAGTTCGGGAGGCACCAGCGCGGGCACAGCGAGCGTGACGAGCGCCTGGAACGACCACAGCGAAAGCACGGCGCCGAGCAGGCCACCCGCGACCGAGATCACCATGCTTTCGATCAGGAGCTGCCGAACGATGCGCGTCCGGCTGGCGCCGAGTGAGAGACGTATCCCGATCTCCTGGGTCCTTGTCGTACCGCGCGCGAGCAGCAGATTCGCGACGTTGGCGCAAGCGATCAACAGGACGAATCCGAAAGCCGCCATGAGGACCGTCGCAGCTCCTGTCGCCGCACGGCGTAATTGGGGCGGTAACGTCACCGGCATCGCAGGTTCGATCGTGAGTGTCGTCGACCGGCCGGGCTCCTGTTGATCGATCTGCGCTGCGATCACGCCGAGTTCCGCACGAGCCTGGTCGAGGCCGGCCCGCCCGCTCCGGCGGCCGAGCAGGTATATCCATCGGGCTTTGTCGTTCTCGTAGACGGAATCGTTCCGCGACAGCAGTGGTTCTGCGCTGATCGGTGCGAAATATCCGACCTTCAGGAAGCCGCCGTTATATGAGGCTTCCGACGCCACGCCGACGACCGTGAACAACTGTCGATTCAGTTCGACGGTTCGGCCCAGGATCCGGGAGTCGGCTGCGAATTTCGTCGACCAAAGATCGTGACCGAGGATGACGACCGGCTCGGCGCCCTCCTCGCAATCCGGCGCCGCCAGCGCCCGGCCGAGCGCCGGGGGCTGCCGCATCACGTCGAACATGTTGCAACTGACGAGGGCACCGTAGATTGCCTGCGGAGCTTCGCCGCCGAGGATCGTCTCGCCTCGAACCCTGCCCGAGGCCAGCACTCCGGAGAGCGTCTGCGCCTGCTCGCGGTAGGCGCGATACTCTGAAGTCGTAAACGTGCCCTCCCCGGTGTGCGAGTACTTCTGTACGTCCTTGACCGACTGCGAAATCGACACGAGCTCGTGCGCGTCCGGCACGGGCAGAGCGCGAAAGAGAACGCCGTTCAGGACGGTGAAGATTCCTGCGTTGACGCCGATTCCCAACGCGAGCGTCATAACTGCCGCTGCGGTGAACCCGGGGCTGCGCCTCAACCAGCGCGCGGCGTAGCGAACATCACTTAGGACATCCTGAATGAATCGCACCACGACGGCATACCTCCATGCATCAATCGTCTCTTCGTGAACGAGCAGCCGGTTGCCGAACTCGCGTCGAGCCCGGTGGCGTGCTTCATCCGCCGGCACTCCGGAATCCATCAGTTGCTGTTCGCGCATGGCCAAATGGAATTCCATCTCTTCGCTCGCGCGAGCTTTAAGGCTTCGTGTCCTGAAGAGCGCGGAGAAGCGAACACGAACGTCGATCCAGATCTGTTTCAGCGTCTGTTTCAGCATCAGGGCACCAAAGGATCGATGACTTCGTTAACCGCGTCGACCATCCGCCGCCAGTTGGAAACTTCGACGGTGATCTGTTTGCGCCCGCGCGGGGTCAGTTTGTAGATGCGTGCCCGGCGATTGTTTTCAGAAACTCCCCATTCGGACTCGATGAGACCCTGCGATTCCAGTCGATGCAGAGCCGGATACAGCGAGCCTTCATCCACGTGGAGAGCATCGGACACCTGATGCAGGTAATCCGCGATCCCGAAACCATGCATCGACCCGCGGGCGAGCCGGGCGAGGATCAGGATGTCGAGGGTGCCCATGGCGGAAGCGGCTGATGGCTTTTGCGGTCTTCCCATAGATTTTTGAGGTGAGTGTGCGCGCGGCACGGTAAGTTGTCAAGCTCGCAGCTGGAAGCCCAAGTCCGCGGCTCGAAAACGTTGACAGGGCTTTTTGAGCCGGGAGATGCTTCACTCCGATGAGAACGCGCTTTGCCATCTTCATTCTGTCGCTCACGATGACTTCCGTCGGACAAACACCTCGGCCTTCGTCCACGGATGAATTCCAGACTCAGGTCCTGCCCGTTCTCTCGAAGACCTGCATGAACTGCCACAACGATCGTCTTCAGACGGCGGGTCTCAGCTTCGAACCGCTTCGCGACGCGGCCACTGCAGCTCAAAAGCCCGAGCTTTGGCTGAAGGTACTCGACAAACTCAACGCCGGAACGATGCCTCCGCGTCCGATGGCGCCGCTTTCCGCGTCCGAGCTTGCGGCCGTTACCGAATGGATCCGAAAGCTGCCTGCTTCATCCGCCGCCAGAACGGAAACAGCCGATCCCGGGCGAGTCACTGCTCGTCGTTTGAACCGGACCGAGTACAACAACACGATCCGCGATCTGCTTGGCGTGTCGCTCCGGCCGGCTGATGAATTCCCCATCGATGACTCCGGATACGGCTTCGACAACATCGGCGACGTCCTGTCCGTCTCGCCGCTGCTGATGGAGAAATACTGGAATGCCGCGCACGCCGTCTCGCGCGCCGCGGTTTTCGGCGAACCGATCCCGCAGCAGCCCACACTGCTCGTCAAACTGATGTCCAAGAAAGTACAGGACGACTTGCCGGCGCGCGGCAATGTCACGCCGTTCTCGCTGCGCGGAGCGATCTACGCGACGTTCCACGCACCGGTGGACGCCGAGTACGAATTTCGCATCCGGTATCAGAACTTTCGAAGCAATGAAACGGGTGTTAAAGAGGAACGCCCACCGGCCGGCCAGCGTCCTTCGCCTGAAGAGGCGCGCAGGATTCGCGAGGAGTACCTCCGCGTGGCCGCCCCGCCGATCGAAATGCGGTTCACTGTCGACGACAGAACCGTCTTTTCCTACATCGTCGAAGGCATGGCCGACTACGACTACGCGCGCGGCGAAAACATCGTGCGCGTCAAGCTTGTCGCGGGCGATCATGCGGTCCGCTTTTCGTTTCCCGAGTACGCCAACGTGACCGATCCTCGAAAGCAGCTCAACCCGGACGGCCGGCGCAAGCTGTATGTCGACTACGTCGATGTGGTCGGCCCGGTCGTGACGACGCCGGCGCGTCCTCCCGGCTTTAAACGGATTTTCATTTGCGGCGAGCCCGGACGTTACACGACGGCGTGCGAGCGGCAGATCGTGACGAGGCTGATGACCCGAGCCTACCGGCGTCCGGTCGCTGAGCAGGAAGTGAGCAAGATGCTCGGCCTCGTGAACCAGGTGCAGAAGCGGGATTCCTTCGAGGAAGCCATTCGCGTTGCGATCGAGGCAGTTCTGCTCTCGCCGAACTTCCTGTTTCGAATCGAGCGCGATCCTCCCGGCGCCTCCGGGGCCGGCAGCTACAGCATCAACGATTATGAGCTCGCATCGCGGCTCTCCTACTTCCTCTGGAGCAGCATGCCCGACGACGACCTGCTCGCCGCGGCCGAACAGAAACGGCTTCGCACGACGGAAGGGATGAACGCCGAGATCCGGCGGATGTTGTCGGATCCGAAGGCGAACGCTCTCGTGGAAAACTTCGGCGAGCAATGGCTGAACCTGCGCCTGATGGATCGAACCAAGCCCGATGCGGAAAAATTCAAAGCTGTCGATGATGAATTGCTGGAGGCTATGCGGCACGAGACACGTTTGTTCATGCGAGCGGTCTTCCAGGAAAACCGCAGCATTCTCGACTTCGTCGACGGCCGTTTCACGTTCGTCAACGGTCCGCTCGCGAGGTATTACGGAATTCGCGGCATCGATGGCGAGCAGTTTCAACGCGTGGAACTCGACGGCGAGCAGCGCAGCGGAATCGTGACGAACGCATCGATCCTGGGAATATCGTCATACGCCACCCGCACTTCTCCGGTCTTGAGGGGAAAATGGATTCTCGACACGTTGCTTGGTGTCCCTCCACCTCCGCCTCCGGACGGTATTCCGCCGCTGGTCGAAAAAGATCTGGGAACCGCGGCCTCAATGCGACAGCGGCTGGAACAACATCGTGCCGATCCGAGCTGCGCGGCATGTCACAATTCGATGGACCCGATCGGTTTCTCGCTGGAAAACTATGATGCCTCCGGCGCCTGGCGAACAAAGGACGGCAATTTCGACATCGATAGCTCGGGCACGCTGCCCGATGGCCGTTCATTTTCCGGCGCGAAGGAGTTGAAGCAGGTACTGAAGACCGACTCTGCGCTGTTCGCCCGGAACTTTACCGAGAAGTTGTTGACGTATGCCCTCGGCCGCGGCATCGAGCGATCGGATCGAGTGGTTGTGGATGAGGTCGCTCGTGAAATCGCTCGTGACGGTTACCGCTTCGTGACATTGGTAAGTCAGATCGTGAACAGCCGGCCGTTCCGGATGCGTACCAGAATGTAAAGAAGGAGGACCCTGGTGAAACAACTTTCCCGTCGTGCAATGCTCCGCGGCTTCGGAGCGACCGTCGCGCTGCCGTTCCTCGACGCGATGTGGCCTGCGTTTGCAGCGCAGAGCGTGAGAAAGGCGGTCGCGCCCACACGGATGGCCTTTCTTTATGTTCCGAATGGAATCGTCATGGAGGAATGGACGCCCGCGGGAATGGCGGAGGGATCGAATCCTCTTGGTGAACTTCGGCGCATCACGAGCGCGCTTACTCCCTACCGCAACGACATCCTGATGCTCGGGGGCCTGACCTCCGACGGCGGACGGGCTCACGGCGATGGTCCCGGCGATCACGGTCGCGCCGGCGCTGCGTATCTGACCGGCGTCCATCCGAAAAAGACATATGGCAAGGACCTCAAGACGGGCGTTTCCATGGACCAGATCGCCGCAAGGCACTTCGAAGGAACGACTCGCCTGGCGTCGCTCGAGCTTGGGTGTGAAGAAGGAATCCAGGGCGGCAACTGCGACAACGGTTACAGCTGCGCATACAGCAACAGCATTTCATGGCGGACCGAAAACACGCCGAATCCGCCGGAAATCAGCCCGCGCGCGGTTTTCGAGCGGATGTTCGGCGTCGCCGACGACGAGAAGGATCCGGCAAAGCGGCAACGTCAGGCGGAGTATCGAAGAAGCATCCTGGACCTGGTGCTCGCCGATGCGCAGAGTCTTAAGAACACGCTGGGCGGAGACGATCGCCGCAAAGTTGACGAGTATCTTTCCGCCATTCGCGACGTCGAAAAGCGCATTCAAAACACCGAACGTCGCAACAGCGTCGATATTCCCGCGCCGGCGGGAAGCATACCGACGGACTTCGCGGAGCATGCCCGGCTGATGCTCGATCTCCTCACGCTTGCCTTCCAAACCGACACGACGCGCGTGATCACGGTTTTGATGGGTATCGAGCAAAGCCCGCGCAATTATCCGGAGATCGGCCTGACCGAAGGCCATCACGGACTGACGCACCATCAGGGAGACAAAGCGAAAATCGAGAAAGTAACCCAGATCAACGAATACCACATCAAGCAGTTCACCTATCTTCTGGACAAGCTCAAGGCCACGCGCGACGGCGACGGCACGCTGCTCGATAACGCGATGATCGTTTACGGCGCCGCCTTGGCGGACGGCAATTCGCACCAGCATAACAATCTGCCGACAGTGCTGGCTGGACGCGCCGCCGGTACGATTCGATCCGGCCGGTACATCCGTTATCCCAACGAGACGCCGATCACAAACCTGTACCTGTCCATGCTCGACCGCATGGGTGTGCCGGTCGAGAAGATCGGCGACAGCAAAGCCAGGCTGAACGGGCTGTCGGATCTTTAATCACCAGAACCCCGGGGCGGCTCGCTAGCGCTCGCACGCCCCGGGCTAATATCCTTCCACGCCTTCGGCGTGACAAACGCGCAGCCCGCAGGGCCAGGGAGCTTAGCCGGGTGTGGAGCGAAGCGACACGCCCGGTTAGGCGTATTGCTCACGATGTTCATAGTCTCTAAAGACGAATCCGATGCTCATTCCGCCGACTTAACTTGCCTAAGGCATGGAAGTGAGCCATTATTTCGCCTTCGCACACTAGGCAGTTTAGAAGGAGGCCTCATGAACGATCCCAAAGCAGAACGGAGCCCGCAATCTCCCGACGACTTGTCTCAGACCGGCGAGGAAACAGGCATCGAGCTCACGGAGAAACAATTAGAAAACGCTTCCGGGGGCGCTCCGGACATCTTCGCCAAAATCGGGGACATCAAGGGAGAATCCCGCAGATAAGTGCCTGAAAGCCGAAGTGGCTATGTAACCGACGTCGATTATGTATTCAACTTCCTGCCTGAACTCGCCCCCGCATGGCTTGACCATGTAGCGGTCATCTCGAGTGTCAAGCCTCCATCGCGCCAGGATGGTTTCGCCTGGTGCGATCTCGGCTGTGGCTTGGGCGGCACCGCGGTGCTGCTCGCGGCGACCCATCCTCGGGGTCGCTTTGTCGGCATCGACATGATGCCGACGCACATCGACCATGCGCGCCGTCTGGCAACGGAAGGCGCGATTGGCAACGTGCAGTTTTTCAACGTGGATTTTGGGGCAGCCGAACCCGTGCCATCGAAGTTCGACTATATCGTCGCGCATGGCGTGTACTCCTGGGTTGACGCGCGGACACAAGAGCAGCTTCGAACCTTCATCCAGCGTCATCTGAAACCAGGCGGACTCGTTTACGTAAGTTACAACGCAATGCCGGGCCGAGGCCCGGACATCTCTTTCCAATATCTGCTGCGGGCTATCGCCGAGACCATCTCTGGCAGTTCGGTCACCCGGGTTTCCACTGCGATTTCCATGGTGCGCGATTTAGCCAAGCTGCAACTTCCGTCGCTCAACCGCAGCTTCGCACACGTCGATCCGAAGGAGCAATCTGAGCAATTACCCATCGCATACGTCGCGCACGAATTCCTGATGAAAGACTGGAAACCCCTCTTCGTAGCGGACGTACGGGCTGCAATGGCGGAGATTGGCCTTACACCAGTTGGATCGGCGACTCTTATTCAGAATTATGATTCGTTCGTCCTTCCCAAGGCGGCGCGTGACGCTCTTGCCGGTATCGGCGACGGCGATTTGCGCGAAGTCACACGAGACTTCCTCCTCAATCAGAGTTTCCGCAGAGATGTCTTTGTTTTGAATGGGCACAGGCTGGAAGGGGAAGAACAGCGACGGCGCCTGCTCAACTCCACATTCTGTCTCTCCCGACCGCCGAGCGCAGTCGACTATGAAGTCTCCACCACGGCTGGACAGCTTCGTTTTGACAACCCTTTCACGCGCAGGATCGTCGACAGACTTGCGGGAGGTCCGCGGCGGCTCGGCGACATAACTCTACGTGACGAAGAGATCGGCAACTTAATAGCGAACGCACTGGTGCTGTGCGCCGGTCGGATGGTACGGCCGGTTGAAGGTGCGGATGCACCAGTGAAGAAGCTGAACGAAACCATCCTTCGCCGCCTTGGTGGACCGGAAGAGTTGGGCCACCTTGCTCTGCCCTGTGGCACCGCTCTTAAGCTCGAACCGAACCTGCTGCGTGCTTTAGGCGACAAGACCGAGATCGACGAATCCCTCATCGCATGGCGGGATTTCCTCAGGCTGCATGGCATCGACTAGGCGATCGCCTGCAACCCCCAGCTGAGCAAATCTGGCGGCACTGCCTTCGAGAACGGCCTGGTCACCAGACCGCAAATGGAGAGATAAAGGGAAGGTCCAGCGTTAGTCGTGTCGCCCACGGAGTGGGATCGTTCGGATTGTAGTTGCCTTTTCTGCCACCGTGTCCACCACCTTCATGCCATTTGCGCAAGTCTCCGATTTGCACCTCCTGGTAGCCGCGGACGCCGCCCAGGTCCCGCGTCACTTCGAAGACGACAGTCACATGGTCTGCCGGCAGGCTTTCGAGATATCGGCCAAGATCCGACGAATAGATCCCGATGTAGTAGTTCGGAAAGTCGACAAACGTGAGAATGATGTGTTTCAGGTCCGGCCGCTTGGGAAACGGTTCGTACCGCCACGTCATTTCGAAAGGTTCGAGCGTGGTGACATCCACGGCGATGAATGAAATGATCAGAAGTGTCAGGAGAGTCGCCGCGGTAATCGACCCGACATGGCGTTTCACCCATCCGGGCGGCCGGTCGTTGAATACCCAGTTGCGCCGGCTCCAATACCCGAACAACAGGAAGATCAGTCCGACCGCCATGACGATAAAGAAAACGGAAGTCGGCCAGCCGCCGCGGAGGAACATCCAGACGTTGAAAAGTCCGCCAAGGATGATCAGGAACCAGCCGAGCCCTATCGAAAATCCAGCTTGATGATTGTCGTTGCCGCTCATTGTCCGGGAATTGTAACCGTAGATTTATTGCCGACGGACATCAATACGTCCCCATGACTCCATCAGTAAACACTTCGGCTGTCGCTCAATCTGACATTTCTTTGGTACTCGCAAATGAGAGCGTGCTATACATCTATGTCATTCACATAGGAGATGCGCGAATGTCCGAAGAGAAACTCGACCTGCTGAAAGGCACATTGGATTTGCTGGTACTGCAGATCCTGTCATCGATGGGTCCGATGCACGGCTATGGAATCGCGAGGCGTCTCGAACAGGTCAGTGGCGACCAGCTTGCGATGAACGAGGGCACGATTTATGCATCGCTTGTACGGCTGCAGCATCGGCGGTTGATCAAGACCGCCTGGGGCACGTCGGAAAACAATCGGCGAGCGAAGTACTACTCACTGACTCGCTCCGGCGAGAAGGCGCTTTCGGCGGAGACTGCGAACTGGGAACGTCTGGCCTCGGTCATCGGCCGTGTTCTCGCGACGTCGCACGGGGGAACAAGCCAATGATTGGCCACATTCAGGAAGCACTCTCACGGCTTGCGGCCGTATTCCGTCGAAGAGCGCTGGATGAAGATTTTGACGAGGAGTTCGCCTCCCACATCGATCTGCTGACGGAGAAGAACGAGCGCCGCGGTCTCGATCGGCCCGAGGCGCGCCGCCAGGCGATTCTGCAGATGGGCGGCCTGAATGCGACGAGAGACCTTCATCGCAAGGCACGGGCACTGCCGCCGGTCCAGCGCGTCCTGGATGCGTTCCACGGAATCTGGCGCGATCTGGTTTATGCCGCCCGATCGTTGGCGAGGGCACGCGCCTTCACGTTCGTGTGCGTGGTGACGCTGGGTATCGGCATGGCGCCGGTCATCGCGATTCCGTACGGTGCCCGACTATTAACGATGACGCCGCCGCTCATAAAGACGGAAGGCCTCGTCGAAGTCCTCACGGAGCGCGTCGGACCGCGCGCCGCCACCGATGAGTGGTCCTATCCGGACTACGCTGATCTTCGCGCCGCCGGCACCGGTATGGCGCTGACCGGGTGGGCCACCGGACAAACGACAGTCCAGACTCCGGCAGGAAAGACCGCCTCACCGACATTGTTTGTCTCCGCCAATTACTTTCAGCTGTTCGGCGTGGCGCTCGCGCGCGGCTCGGGATTCGACGACGCGCAGCGCAAGCGCGATAGCGCGCAGCCTAAAGCATTGACCGTTGAGCCGGTCGTGATTCTGGCGCACACGTTCTGGAAGAACCGGCTCGGTTCCGATCCCGACATTGTTGGAAAGGCGCTGACCCTGGATGACATCCCACATACCGTCGTCGGCGTCGGCGCCGAACTATTCGAGGGGCACCTCAGTTTTCAGGAAGCAGATCTCTTCGTTCCGCTCGAACGCTATCCGCTTCATGTAGAGGAAAAGAACGTACGTTCCGATCGCGGTAACGCCTGGGTGCACATCCACGGCCGCTTGTCGTCTGGAATCAGCGTCGCACAGGCAAGCGCCGCCGTTTCGACTGTCACATCGCAATTAGCCAAAGAGTACGCGAAGACGAACGAGAACAAGGCTGGCATCGCTCAGACGTACCAGGGTATGGGCAATCTCGTCAGTTCCCAATTCACGCTGATTAAGGCCGTCGGGTTCACACTGACGGGAGCGGTGCTTCTCGTCGTGTGCCTGAACATTTCCGGCATGATGCAGGTCCGCGGCGCAATGCGAGAACGCGAGCTGTCGATCCGCCAGGCGATCGGCGCCAGCCGCGGCCGCCTGGTCCAGTATCTTCTCACCGAATCCCTGCTGCTGGCAGGTCTCGGCGGCGCTCTTGCTTCGCTCGTGCTCTTCAACATCCCGTCGGCGCTGTCCTGGATTGTTGGAAAGCCCTTTCCGGTTCAGTTCCAGGAGTTGCTGCGAGTCGATCTTTCGATGATCGCATTTTGTTTCGGGCTCTGCCTGTTGACCAGTCTGGTATTCGGATTCTTGCCGGCAACGCGGTTCAGTCGTCCTGTTATCATTTCCTCGTTGAAGGACGAAGCTGGGGGAGGCGGCTTCCGCGTCGGCTGCGTCCATCGCGTGACCGCTGCTTTGCAGGTCGCGATCGCGGTGCCGTTGCTCGTAATGGGTGGCATCTGTCTCGATCGCGTCCGCGCCACGGCAACGTCCGATCTCGGATTCCTTTCCGACTTACTGTATGCCGCGCCACTGCCGCTCAACACAGTCTCCTCGGAGGAAGCCGCCTTCCAAATCCGAACCGCCCAGGACACTCTCGCGAAAGCGGATGGTGTTGCCGCCGTAACCGTTGCGGACGGTCTTCCGCTCGACTTCCGATACCGCACCAAAAGAGTTGCGTTGCAGACGGAAGCGAACGTCGCGCCAAGGTTCGTCTCAGCTCACGTGACTCGCGTCGGCGACGGCTATCTGAACACGATGGGCATTCCACTCTTGCGCGGACGTGATTTCAGCACGGATGATCGCGCCGGAGCCGAGTTGGTGACTCTCATTTCGAAACCGCTCGCAGAGACACTTTTCCCGGACGCGAAAGTTGATGCAGCGATCGGCAAGAAGTTGATGTTCGGGGCGCCTGGTGCGGACAGGACCCAACAAACTCTTATCATCGTGGGCATCATGGGTGATTTCCCCACATCACAGATGAGTACGGAACGCGAACAGTTGCTGGTACCGCTGGCGCAGCATGCCGACGTCAAACGCAATTCCGTAACAGTTGTCGCGGAAAGCGGCGATGCGCCAACCCTGATGCTGATTGCGCGAAGTGCGCCGGACGAGCAAGCGGCCAGGTTGACGGGCGCCCTCGATAACGTGATCCGCGAACGCGATCGTGAGTTCAAGGCGTCCAGTATCGTGACCGGCGCGTGGCTGCGGAAAAACAGCATGAACGACTTCCTGACGCAATCGACTGTCGCGGGCATGGCTGGCAGCGTGATCCTGGTGCTGGCCGCGCTGGGAATCTACGGCGTCGTCGGATTGATGGTTGCAACGCGCAAGCGGGAGATCGCTGTCCGCGTCGCGCTGGGCGCTACGCGCGCACGCGTGATCGGCTTGATCCTGTTCGACGTCGTGAAGCTCGTGACCCCTGGCGTGTTCGTCGGAATGATCCTCACGGCCGCGCTCATTCGCCTAATCGGCGAAAATATGGGCATCCCCCTCAGCGACGTGGAGAACCTGGCCTACATTGCGGGCGCCGCAATCGCAATCCTGGTCGCAGTCCTGGCCAGCCTCGCCCCCGCACGCCGCGCCACGTCGGTCGCACCGATAGTGGCGATGCGTTCGGAATGACGCGAATTGTCCTCTTCTACGGGTAGTCGACGATGCGTTGGTTATTCAGTCTGAAGCGTCGTTAAACAAACCCCACTGGAACAGCGTCAATCTCACGCGAGCCAACCCAAAACCTGGTAGAAGGTTCTAAGGGACCATTGAATTTTAAGGACACGGTCAGGGAGGTACGTATGGGAGCCGCATTAGAAACGACCATACAAGACATCCGGTACGGTTGCCGGGCGCTGAAGAAGAGTCCCGGATTCACTTTTTTCGCCGTGCTGACGATCGCCCTGGCGCTCGGCGCCAACGCCGCTATCTTCAGTCTTGTGGACGGCGTGCTGCTCAAGTCCACCGGCTATTCCGATCCTGAACGGATTGTACAGCTCTGGGAAAAGCCGCCGGGCGGTACCCGCAACGGAATTTCCGCGGCCAATTACCTCGATTGGGCGAAGCAGGCCCAGTTATTCGACGCGATGGCCGCGGTAACAAGCGCCACCATGAGCTACACAGGCGGCGGTGAGCCGAAATCCATTCGTGTGGGAACCGTCTCGCCGCCGTACTTCGATGTTTTTGGCGTAAAGCCCGCACGTGGACGGACCTTTGCCAGAGGCGAAGACCAACCCGGCAGCGAGAAGGTTGCCGTATTGACGAATCGTCTATGGCAAAATCTGTTTGGCAGCGATCCAACGCTCATTGGCCGCGCAATTTTGCTGGACGGATCGCCCTACACCGTAATCGGCGTAATGCCAGGCGCCAGCGAACTGGATCGTCAGTCTTCGGATCTCTGGATTCCGCTAACCTTTGCCGCCCAACCGGCACGCAACTACCATTATTTGGCAGCCGTCGCTCGCCTGAAACCCGGCGTATCGCTTGAGCAGGGACAGGCGGAAATGAGTTCCATCGCCGCGGGTATTGCGAACCTTTATCCGGCCATCAAGAAGGATTGGGGAGCGACCGTTGACCGCTATGTCGATCGAATCGTAAGTCCCCAATTGCGTCTTTCGCTAACGGTGCTGATGTGGGCCGTGGCGGCGGTACTCATGATCGGATGCGCCAACCTGGCGAATCTGTTGATGGCTCGCGCGACGCTCCGCTCGCGTGAGATTGCCCTTCGCATGGCTGTCGGCGCGAGCCGCGGAAGAGTGATTCGCATGCTGTTAACGGAGAGCCTGGTTCTGTCCGTTGTCGGCGCGGCGGTGGGGATGGGCCTGGGCTATGGGCTGCTGAGATGGATTCAGAGCCTGCTGCCGCCGTTCTATTTGCCGGCGGAAGCGAACGTGGCGATGGACCAGCGAGTGCTGGTGTTCCTGGCCGCGGTCACGCTCTTGACGAGTATTGCCTTTGGACTCGCGCCCGCGATCCAGGCCTCACGCCGCGATTCCGCCGAAGCGTTGATGGAGGGTGGCCGTGGAAACAGCGCCAGCCGCCGGAAGCTGTATGTCCGGCACGCATTTGTCGCTTTCCAGGTGGCGGCGGCATTCATTCTCCTGGTCGGCGCCGGATTGTTGATTCGAAGCTTTGTGCGTCTCACAAACGTTGATACAGGCTTTGAAACCGAAGGCGTGATCGCGGCGTACCTGCCGGTGCCGATGGAACGTAACCCTGAAATTCCAAGCTTCACCCAATACGTTTATCGCATCCTGGAAGCAGTGAATTCGACCCCCGGTGTGCGGGAAGCCGCGGTCGCGTCTGCAATTCCGCTGCGAGGCTGGGGAAACGGAATGCCGATGCGCATGGCGGATAAACCCGACGAGCAGGCGGGAACCGGATTCAAAGTGGTTACACCGGGCTATTTTAGCGCCCTCCGGCTGCGGCTGGTCGAAGGAAGGTTTCTGAACGAGCACGACACGGCCGGTTCGCCTCCCGTCATCGTCGTGAACGAGTCCTTCGCCCGGCGCTACTCAAACGGAAGCGCGATCGGCAAACGGGCATTGGTCGAGAAGATCCTTCCCGACCGGCGAGGTCGCGGCCCGCGAACCGCCTGGGAGATCGTCGGGGTAGTTGTGGACGAGAAAGGGTCTGGGTTGGAAAATCCTACTGATGTCGGCGCCTACGCGAGCTTTGCACAGAACCCCATCGTCGGCCTGGGGATCGTTGTCAAAGGTGACGGCGATGGCGCCGCCCTCATTAAGTCCGTGCAACAGGCGGTGTGGAACGTAAACAAGGACCAGGTGCTCGACCGTCCGCAAACAGTGGAGCAATTGAAGACAGCATCGATGTCGCCGAGAAGGCTGACCAGCTCCCTGTTGGGTGGCTTCGCTCTACTGGCCATGCTGCTCGCCTGCGCAGGTATCTACGGCGTGCTCTCCTTCGTGACTGCACGACGAAGCCAGGAAATGGGTATTCGCGCGGCCATGGGAGCCTCCCGAGCCGATCTGATCCGGCTTGTCATCGGCGGCGGCACCGTTCCAGTCCTTATTGGAATCGTAGCAGGACTAGGCGGTTCCATGGCGCTGGCTCGATTCATCGAGGCGATACTGTACGCCACGAAACCGATCGACGCTCCGACTCTGGTAGGTGTCAGCGCACTCCTCCTTGCCGTCGCGCTCGCGGCTTGCTTCGTTCCCGCGTGGCGAGCGGCGAAGGTTGATCCGATGACGACGCTCCGCCAGGGTAGTCGGTAATCATCAGCCAAATCTGAACGCCCCCTCGCGTCGAACCCATTCGACACGGCGATCCGGTACGTTATGCCCCCGATGAATCCAAAGAGCGCAACGAGTGATCTTTACCGGCTGGCGACCTTCTTTTTCGGCTTCTTCTTTTCTTTTTTCGGTTTGTCTCCACGACCCATGCCTCAAGTATGCCATGAAGCGTCGAAGACTCGACATTTTCGCACGACGATCGATCTGCCACAGAAGAGGAACGCCCGATATTGATCCCCCTGGTCGCTTCAGCGCGATGCCTGCTCCCGCCGTTGTTGTGCCTCGCGCAGCCACTGGGTCATCTTCTCATCCTCCGCAGCGACAGCTGCCCAACCCAGGGCGGTGGCGTGCCAGCGAAAATCGAGGGTCGTCATGTCGATGCCGCGGTCGATGAGGAATTGCATGGCTTCGTAATTCTTGTGCCACACCAGCTCATGCAGGATGCTGGCGGGTTCATGGGAGCACCAGTTCGTGTTGATGTCTGCCCCGTGCCCGAGAAGAAAGTCGGCGATCTCGAAGTGGTTGTTGAGGACCGCCCAGGCAAGCGCGGTGTCGAGAACCTGCTGCACACTGGGCTCGCCCCATTTCAGGTCCCCGCGGACGTGGTCGTTGTTTGCCGGAAAATGATTCGCGAGGTCGCCAAGCGCGGGCTTGCCCGCCGCGTCGAACCAGCGTCTCACACGTGCGAAGTCTCCGCTCCCGGCTGCGTGTGGCAGATCGTCGGGCATAGGCCATATGCGCAGCAGCATTGGAAGCAGATGGCTCTGCGCATACGTGAACGCGTGAACAATGGCCCCGCCGAAAGGACCGGCGGATGGCGGCGGCACGGGACAGTGCAGCACAGCGGGATCGAGATCAAGAAACGCCTTAAGGAAAGCTGCGCGGTCCTTCAGCACCGCGGCCGTCTGCTCGATCAAACCAACCTGAAATTTCACGGATGCGTCGGACAGCAGCCATGCGTCGCGCCGCAACAAGCCGACAAAGGAAGTCAGGTCGCCGTCGTCCATCGCGCGCGCAACCTGTTGCTTGACGAAAGCCTGCCAGGGCCCCGCCATTCGCCCCTCGGCTGGATCGGGGTTGCGGACTTCGGGCCTGTTCGTGATGAAGTAATGGACAAATGCGGAGCGTCCCGGCCCACCATCGATCCGCCTTCCCAGCTCGGCGTCGAGCGTGATGGACCGATCCAACAGCAGCGCCGCTACGGTTGCGTGCTGGAGATGGCACGCATACATGAACGCTTCGTTCACCGCGGCAAGATCGTCGCCGTCCGTATCAAGACATGCGCGAACGCCATCGAGGTCGCCGAGCGCGGCAAAGAACTTGAGCGATCGAGGAAAAAGGCCTCTGCGGTGGAAGAGATCGATCAGCCCCATTGCGCGGGAATTGATGAGGCCATCGCATATCCTCGGCGAGACGACGGCGCCGGCATCGAGCAGGAGCTCCGCACATGCCAGGCGCGTGAAGTGCTCCTCGCTGACCGGGTCGAAACTGTCGCCGAAGGATCCGGTCGCCATTCCGAGCAGCCCACGGTCGTTTTCCGCCTTCCACGAGAGCAGCGCCGGGTAGTCCGCAAACAACTGCCGCAGGCCTTCGACGTCGTTGTCATGGATGATGCGGCGGGCTTCTGATACGGCCCACTCGAGTCCGCGGCCCAGGCGTTCCTTTACTTCTTTAACCAGGTCCTGCCAGCCTGGAAAGCCATATTCGCGCGCCAGGACCAGCTGGGCATCACGTTGTGACAACGGCAGCTCGGCTTTCGGCAGTTCGGCACGCGCCCGGGCGATCGCGCCTGCTTCTCCGGCAGCGATGTCGCGCGCCAGTTTCTTCGCTTGCTTGCGCAGAGATTCAAGGGAGGGACGAGCAGGAAGCTTCGATGTGGTCATGGCGATCTCCTTTCATGAGCGCCTGTGACCCGCTGATACAGGCTGAAAGAAGATTCAAATTACGCTGTCTGAATCGAAGCAGGTGGGATTTGTTCCCTTGCCGCGGGCCGGTGGTGCCCTGTCACACACTGTCGTTAAGTATCCGCGACTTGCAACGACACTGTCAAAGCGTGGTTTGCGCGCAGGCGGCGATTACAAAAAGGCGGGGTCGCGAGCCGGGCATGGTCCCTCCTGTCGATCGAGTGGCGATGTGGTGATGTTCGGGAACAGGGGAAAATCTATCACGACCCGACGAGTGGGCTACCATTCGGAATATGGACCCGAAAACACTCTTGTCTACCGCGGACATTTTTTGGACCTTCGGGTTCGTGATTATCCGCCAGTTCTTCGATGCGACTTCGCTTGGGGAGGAAATCGATCTGGTAACGCGACGAGGCGTCGCATCCCGACAGCCTGCGGCTTACAGCGGAATCAATTTTCAGTATGTCCCGATGATGACTGAGGAAACGCCAGAGAGCCTGGCGTTGCTTGATCGCGTCGGAGCTTTGGCCGAGGCGGTGCTCGGCGGTCCTGTGCTTCCGACCCGGGCTAAAGGGATCCGCTATTTTGGAAACACGCCATGGCATACAGATTCCGAGTCGCCGATAACGAGCATCGGCTTTCTCGCCTACTGCGAGCCACTTGATGCGGATAGCGGCGCGCTCCGCATAATTCCCGGTTCACACCGTCGCGAATATGGAGACGCAATCCGAGAACTTCGAGTCAATGCGGAGACTCCGGTTGCCGAATTACCATCTCACGTCGCCGAAACCCGGCCTGGCGACTTGATCTTGATCGACGAGCACCTTTTTCACGCCAGCTATGGAGGGACAGAACGCCGACAGTGGAGAGCCGATTACCTCCGAGTTCCTGTCAACGCCGACGAGGAGGCAAATACGAAGGCCTACTTTGCGAATATTTACCCGGCCGAATGGGATGGAGGCTACGACGTCGATCGATACCCCAGTTATGGACCACATTACAGAAACTCCGGCAGGCCAGCCGTAGCACACCTGGAGAGGCTCGGCGTATTTGATCTGGCGGACAGACAGGAGGCATTCAGCCGGTCAAGAAAATGATCCGTTTGAATCGCAAAAATCGCGCGTACTATAGGCAAAATGATCGGCAAAAGTCTCGCGCAATATCAAGTGGAGGCTCGCCTGGGCGCGGGTGGCATGGGAGAGGTGTATCAAGCGCGCGACACCCGGCTTGGCCGGCACGTGGCAGTGAAGGTGTTGCCGGAGCCTTTCGCGCTGGAACCGGATCGTATTGCTCGCCTGGGGGTTGAAGCAAGGCTGCTTGCGTCGCTCAATCATCCCAACATCGCTTCAATCTACGGCCTTGAAGAGTTCGAAGATCGGCGTTTTCTGGTTATGGAGCTCGTGCCTGGACAAACGCTGAATGAGCGGATCGGCCGGCGCAAGATGCCTGTCCACGAGGCTTTGAAGATGGCGGAGCAGATCGCCGATGCGCTTGCAGCGGCGCATGAAAAAGGGATCGTGCATCGTGATCTGAAGCCGTCGAACATCAAGGTAACACCGGATGGAAAAATAAAGGTTCTGGACTTCGGACTTGCCAAAGCGATGGAAGACTCCCCCGCAAGAGAGGCGCTTCCGGATTCGCCGACGCTGAGCATGGATAAGACTCAACCTGGCGTCATTCGTGGAACCGCCGCGTACATGTCTCCGGAGCAAGCGTTGGGGCTGTCTCCCGATCCGCGCAGCGATATCTTCTCTTTCGGCTGTGTTGTGTATGAAATGCTTTCCGGACGGCAAGCTTTTCAAGGCGAAAACACTACCGCGCTACTGGCAGCTGTGATCGGACGGGAACCGGATTTCGACGCCTTGCCCCACGGCCTCAACCCACGAATCACGGACCTGCTTCGACTCACTCTACAGAAGAATCCAAAGCGCCGATGGCAAGCTGCGGCAGACGTACGAGCAGAAATTGAAGCAATTCTTGCGGATCCACGAGGCATCCTGATCGGCCCGGACGTAACCGCTGGAGAGCGTCCGTTGTGGAAGCGTGCCGCTGTCTTAGTCACTACTGTTCTCGTATCGTCGGTTGCCGTGGGAGCCTTCGTATGGAGTCTTCGCCCGTCATTGCCATCTCCGCAGGTAACCAGATTCTCGTTCACTCTTCCGGCCGGGCAGCAATTCACAAATCCGACCCGGCAACTTGTTTCAATTTCGCCCGACGGGACGCAATTTGTTTATGTCGCCAATGATCGCCTGTACCTCAAGTCCATGGACGTCCTGGAGCCAGCTGCCGTGCGGGGTACGGAATTGTTTCAAGGAATCCAAAATCCGGTTTTTTCTCCTGATGGGAAATGGCTGGCGTTTTGGTCTGCAGACAGGAGGCTGAAACGCATTCCCGTGAGCGGCGGTGCTGCAGTACTGCTGTGTGAGGCGGATGGACCTTTCGGTATGAGTTGGGGACCCGACGGCGCCATCGTGTTCGGTCAAGGCGAGAAGGGCATCATGAAAGTTTCGGCCACGGGTGGTGGTCCGGTCGAAACGATCGTCGCGCCTGACCAGCAGGAAACCTTCCACGGTCCTCAAATGTTACCCGGCGGAAAGGCAGTGCTCTTTACAGTGGGAAGCACCACTGTGCCGGGCCCGCCGCGGTGGGCCCAGTCGAAGGTTGCCGTCCAGTTTCTCGATTCCGGTGAACGCAGGATTCTGATCGAAGGTGGCACCGACGCACGTTACGTGTCGACAGGCCATCTCATCTACGCCCTTCGTGGCTCGTTGTTAGCCGCTCCGTTTGACGTCCGGCGTACTCAAGTCACCGGCATGTCGTTGTCGAGCATGGTTGAAGGAGTGCGCCTCTCCGATGTTCCCAACTCCAATACGGGAACGGTACACTTCGGTTTTTCGGAAAACGGCACACTTGTTTATATCCCTGAACCTCCATCGGCTATTCGTGAACGCCGAATTGGTATTGTCGATCAGAACGGCAGAACGACATTTCTGAACCTTCCAGTCGGCCAATATCAAACACCCCGCATTTCGCCGGACGGAAAACAACTCGCAGTCGTGACCGATGATGGGGCCGACGCGTTTATTTCGATATATCCACTATCGGAAACGGCGTCTCCACGACGGCTTACCTTTGAAGGCAGAAACGATGTTCCGGCATGGTTTGCCGACAGTCTGTGGCTTTTGTTCAGATCCAATCGAGACGGAGATTATGCGCTTTTCCGGCGACGAGTCGATGGAAGCGGATCTGTGGATCTCGTCTCAAAAGCCGATGCTGAAGCAAGAATCCTTACGCCGGGATATGGGCACTTATCGGGTTCCAATCAGCTCTTTACAGTAACTCGGCAAAAGGACGCACAAGGCGAAATCGACATTTTCGTCCTGTCCATGAAGGACTTGAAGCTAACGCCATTTGAAACGACGCCCCGATCTGAACAACATACGAGTGTATTTTCTCCAGACGGCCGGTGGATTCTATACAACTCGAACGAATCTGGAAGATTCGAAATCTGGGTGAAGTCGTACACGGACTCGGATGGCGCAAAGTTTCAAATCACGAGAGAGGGTGGCGCCCATCCGGTATGGGCGCCTGACGGCAAGCATATTTATTTCGAACGGAACGATACGCTTTATTCCGTCGCAGTCCAATTCCAGCCGACGTTTTCATGGTTGAATCCCGTCGCTCTGCCGATTACGGGCTTCTTTCAAGGGAACGTGAGACCCAGACATTACGACATCACACCCGACGGCAAATTCATCATGATCTTCCCCGGTCCGACTCTTACGCAGTCGGCTAACGAACCCAGAATCGAGATCGTCCTGAACTGGCTGGAAGAAGTTAAGCAACGTTCGCGATCAAAGTAAGCTTTTCGATCGCAACGCTTCCCGCTGAACTACCGAAATGTCAGATCGACGGTCTGAGTTCTGAAGTTAATCCGCAATGAACGCAGGCCGAGCGCTCCTCCTCCCAGAAAACCATCAATTAATGCCGGTACGCTTCGAGGCCTTTGGATCAAGTAAGCTTCCTGATTTGCTAACACCGTATCCTGAAGACTGATCGCCCTGATTGTCCCGAAAACCGAAGCAATCTTCCCGGGATCTCGACTGGTGCGTTTCGCACTGGCTACGAATCCGTAGTCGCCAGGCACACCAAAGAGGAGTAGTCCTTTGTTGCCCGTATCAACCAGTAAATGGATCGGAGCGCTCCGGCCCGGCACCTTAGCGGGCACTATGGGCAATGCCGAACCGCAGTCTCCGGGCCCTTCACCAAAAGTTAACTGCTGGATGTCATAGTCGACGTGTAGAGACTGATGTCTGCACAGGCTGTTATAGCCAAGGATGAGATTAATGGTTATACCTAACACCGAGGAGATTTCACTCAGATCCGTTACGACAACCGCTTGAGTGAAACTCAGGCTTCCGAGTTCGTAATCCAGAAGGGCCTTCCTTCCCGTCCTGGTACCGTTCAGCAAGGCAATCGTTACGTTGTCGTATGTCTCGACTCCCAAACGTTTGGATGTAGAAGCATCCAGGATTGTGTCGATAGAACCGGTATCAATAAGCATACTGACAGGTACACCTCGAATGTTCCCTTTCACTACTACGGCGTGTTCGTCGTAAAGCTCGAACTTGAACCTGGCGTCCTCTGCGACTGCATTGAAGGGCATAGACGCAAGACACAGAATGAGGTGAATCAGACCGCCATGAGATCGCCGGTACGTGTGAAAGGACATGTGATCTCCTTGCCATTCGCGGTGAATGCGGAAAGGCAACGAGATGATGCGGTGCGGGTTCGTTCAAAGTCGGGGGCCTCAGCTGGGAGAATCGGGGGAATGTTGAGGGAACTTACCGGACCTGTGTGGGCGGCGGTGGAACATCCAACTCGGTTTCCGTAGGAATGCCCGAATCGGACTCGTAATAGAAAATGACAGCGGAACCGAGTTGGATGCGATCCCCGCTTTGCAAGGTTATGGGACGGCTCTTCAGAAGCTGATCACCAACGGCCGTACCGTTCTTGCTCCCGAGATCCTCAAGTACGACGCCTTCAGGTCTAATGACAATTTGGGCGTGGCGACGCGAAACGCCGGGGATGTCGAGCAAGACAGTAGAAGCCGGATGGCGCCCGATAAGGTTTTCAGTCTGTTCAAGGAGTATCCGCTTGGCGCCGACAGTAATCCACCGACTCGTGACTGCGGGTATTGACTTCGCTTCATCGAGCGGCGCACAAAACGCATATCCGACCCGGTGGGCTGTCCGGATGATCGGATCAGCCGTGTCGTGGGTCAACGTTCGCCGAAGTTCCTTTACCAAACCTGCCAACGTCGCATCCGACACAAACGTTGTCGGCCAAAGACGTTGGTGCAGCTCCAATTTCGGAACGACTCGAGGAGATTCCTTGATGAGCAGACTAAGCAGGTCGAAGGCTTTCGGCGTGACGTGTAGCACGAAATCGTCGCGCGTAAGCAGCCGCTGATTGAAGTCTACTTTGTATCGGCCGAATCTTGCGATCAATACTTTGCTTCGCTTTGGCTTTTTCCGAACACCGAACTTGATTACAAGGTGACCTGGTCGAACGGCGGCGGTGAAACTGACTGTATAGGCCGCCAATGTTGGAGTCAATCGACGAGTGCTCAGCTCAACCCCAGGATTTGCCGCGCCGTTGCAGGTGAGGCGACGACGCGGTCGTACTTTGCGCACAAGTCGGCGACACGCTTTACCAACTCGGCGTTGGATTCGGCCAGCCGGCTTTTGTCCCATCGCACGTTATCCTCGAGTCCGGTACGACAGTGACCGCCCATCTCCAGGCACCAACGATTGACCTCCATTTGATGACGGCCGATGCCCGCGGCCACCCAAGTCGCCTCCGGCATCAGCTCCTTGAGTTTGGCGACCTCGAACTCGAGGATGTCGCGTTCAGCGGGCAATGCGTTTTTGACGCCGAGTACGAACTGGACGTGTAGCGGCGCCTTGAGCATGCCGGCTTGCGCATAGTTCACCGCGTTGTAGAGCATCGACAGATCGAACACTTCGATCTCGGGCTTCACGCCGTACCGATTCATATGCTCCGCCAGCTCGTGAATAAGATCGGGCGGGTTTTCGTATACGCGCGTTAGGAAGTTGCACGATCCCGTAGACAGCGACGCCATGTCCGGCCGGTGGTGGAGCATTCCGCCGCGCTCGGAGCCCACACCCGACCGTCCTCCGGTAGAGAACTGAACGATGATGCCGGGACAGACCTTGCGGACCCGCTCCTGAAATTCCGCGAACTTGTCGGGATTTGACGTCGGCGACTGATCGTCATTGCGAACGTGCAAATGGACCAGCGCCGCTCCGGCCTCGAATGCGGCGTGCGTGGATTCGATCTGCTCTGATCGTAATCGGCACGGCCGGGTTATGTTCCTTGCGCGGTAACGATCCAGTGATGGCAACAGTAATGATGCAGGCCTGAGTGCTTTGACTCTGCATAAAAACACACCTCTTGCTAAAGCTTCAGGGCGAATACCTGTTCGTCGATTTTGATGTAACAGAACGGCGGACATCGGACATCGGTCAGGACGTGAATGACGGCTTTCGGCTGATCGGGGGGACCCAGTTTACGCACGACGTCGGAGGTCGCGAGGGCAAAGCCGAAAAGAAGGGCTCTTACCGTCATGTCGAAATCATAACAGCGGCAATTTCCTTGTTGATGTCGCAGACCACTAACTGCCGCCGGCTTCTACTTGCTCCGCCTGGACGTCGTTACGTGGAAAATGACGATCTTTTTCCGAGGACAAAGGAAAAAGTTACGGGACTCTGCAGAAAGCTCGAACGCCATCGGGTTACCGGAATGCGCGCTCATACAACAACTGCGGTTCGACGTGGCGCACCCCGGGAAGCCGGGCGAGCCGATCGAAGTTGCGCAGCGCATCTGCAGCAGACCCTGAAACTGCTCGCACCCAGCCCGCGTGCGGCGCGTAAGACAGCGGCTGGTCCACGGTAAATCCTTCGCTGATGAACCTTGCGGCCTGGTCTTCAAATCGCATACTTTCTTCGAAACGAATCAGAACACGGCCAGTCGGAACAGCTCGCGGAGCGCCGTCCGAAAGAGCGTACATCGGCGTGACTCCATCGGGAGCGAACTCGCCATGCATGCGCCGGAGGACGACGGTGCCGGGCAAGGATTGCGGGAGGTTGTCTGGAAACTCGTCGGTGCCCATCACGGGAATTTTCGCAAAATCTCGACAACGTTGCGAGCGCTGATCCGGCATATTCAACAGGTCCCTTGAAGTAAGAAGGAGGTTTGTCATGCCACAGGTACACTACGGTGGAAAAACTGGAAGAACTTTGAAGCTGCGAAAAGCGGAAGACGTCCTGGCGGTCCGGACCCGAAGCCGCCGGGCATTGCAGGCGGGCCCCGTCCGTAGCGCGCAGTCGGCGATCCTGAGCGACGTCGATCTGCTCTTCGATTTTCCCGATGCCGGAGTCCAGGTCTTCCGGCGGCGTCCCTCAGCCAGACGTGATACATCCGAAATCAAGCGCACCTTGAAGGCTGCGCCCGACACCCGTTTTGCCGGCGGCGTTTTCGTCGATGAACTGACCGGCGAGCCGATCGTTTACACCGAAAATCTGTTTGTGAAGTTCGACGACGATCAGCAGACGGAGCATTGTCTCGACGTTCTGAACTCGTTCGGCCTGAAAATGAAGCGGCCGCTCGCCTACTCGCGCAATGCGTTTTTCGCCGAAGCAGCGGAAGGCATTGGCTCGAATATCTTTGAGATCGCGGAGACGGTGTTGAATCACCCGGAAGTCGAACTCTGCAATCCGGAACTTGTCCGCCGGCGCCGCAGCCGCGCGATCTTCAGCCAGCAATGGCATCTGGATCAGGCAACCGTCAACAGCACGCTGATCAAAGCGCACGCTAATGTGGCGGCGGCACACGCCCTGACGAAGGGTCAGGGAATCACAATCGCCATCATCGATGACGGCGTCGACATCGATCACGAGGAATTCCGCACAACCGGCAAGATCGTTGCGCCGCGCGACGTCTCTCGCGACATCGACAACCCCAGACCAAGACCGGGCAATAACCACGGCACTGCCTGTGCCGGCGTAGCGTGCGGCAGCGGCCTGTTCAAGGCGTCCGGTGTGGCCCCGGACGCGTTCCTGATGCCTGTCCGGCTGAGCTCCGCGCTGGGCTCTCAAGACGAAGCGGATGCTTTTGTCTGGGCCGCGAATCACGGCGCAGATGTTATTTCCTGCAGTTGGGGACCTGCTGACGGCACCTGGTTCGATCCCACCGACCCCGTGCACAACACCATGGTGCACTTGCCTGACTCGACGCGTCTGGCCATGGACTTCGCTGTAAACAACGGCCGCAACGGGAAGGGATGCGTGATCCTGTTTGCCGCCGGCAACGGCAATGAAAGCGTCGAAAACGACGGTTATGCCAGTTACGACAAAGTCATCGCGGTGGCTGCCTGCAACGACCGGAGCAAGCGCAGCGTGTATAGCGACTTCGGCGCATCGGTCCACTGCGCGTTTCCAAGCAACGATTTTGGATGGCCCGAGCAGAACCACCCGGACGCCCTGACGCCCGGTATCTGGACGACGGACCGTTCGGGCTTTGCCGGTTATAACGACGGCAACCCGCAGGAAGGCGATGCCGCAGGCAATTACACGAACAGCTTCGGAGGCACGTCGAGTGCGTGTCCCGGCGCCGCCGGCGTTGCCGCGCTGGTGCTGTCGCGAAACAAGAATCTGCGATGGGACGAGGTACGAGACATCCTGAAGCGGAGCGCGGAACGAATCGACCCGCAAGGCGGGCAATACGATGCCACTGGTCACAGCCCCTTTTACGGCTATGGCCGGCTCGATGCGCATGCCGCGGCCCGACTGGCCGTTCCGTCCGCTCAACCCAATGTCGTGCGCGTTTCGCGCGACTTTAATCTGCCTATCCTCGATTTCCAGACCGTGCGCGCAACACTCACGGTTGCTGAAGATGCGCCGATTCAAGGTATCCGGGTAGACGTAGACATTGCCCACACTTACATCGGCGATCTGCTCGTGAAACTGCTGCCGCCCGCCGCAATGGCCCTGCAGCCGATCGTTCTTCACAACAAGACCGGCGGCGGCACGGACAACATCAAGAAGACATATGACACGTTGACCACGCCGGCGCTCTCCGCGGTCAAGAACAAAGCCGCGGCAGGCGTCTGGACATTGGAAATCCAGGACACGGCGCTCATCGATACCGGTAAGCTCGTCCGCTTCGGTCTGGAACTTCAAATCGGCGCAGTCGCCGGTGAGACCGCTACAGGCGCAGTCGCGGGCGGTGGCAACACGTAGCCGCCGGAAGCGCTAAAGGCCGGGAGCTGCCGGCAACACTACAAAGGCACAAAGAATCTGTCGATTTCTTTGTGCCTTTGGCTTTTGTGATGAAAGACTGCTGTAGTCCATTCGAAGATGTCTGCCCACAAATCGACTCCTTCGATCGAAGCAACTGCTGTTCTTGTCACGAAACGCAGAAGGTGCCAGACTCCGGTTATGGCGAAGCTTGAAATCGATATAAACAAATTGAGTGCTGAAGAGCGGCTCGATTTGATCGAGGAACTGTGGGACAGCCTCTCAGCAGATCCATCGAAGATACCGCTCACAGATGCGCAGGCAAAGGAACTCGATCGCCGCCTGGCGGAAATGGATCAGGACGAGTCTCTCGGCATACCATGGGAAACAGTTCTCGCGCACATTCGTGAACGTAAGTGAGCTTGCCTGTTGTCACTCGGCCGGCCGCCGCCGCGGAAATAGAAACGGCGTATCGTTGGTATGAGAAGGAGCGAGAGGGTTTAGGTTCAGAGTTTCTGGAAGCCGTCGAAAAGATGGTGAAGGTGATCGCTGAGAACCCAGAACGCTTTCCCACTATTCGAAAAGACATTCGCCGTGCTGTACTGAGTCGTTTCCCATACAGCATCTTCTATCGCATCGTATCAGGGAACATCGTCGTGATTGCCTGCTTCCACGGGAAACGCAGTCCAAAATCTTGGCGCGCCCGTCACTAATCGCAGTTGCCCTGGTCGGCTTCTCTGTTCGCACAAATGCGCAATCCGGATTGCTTTCCGCAAAGCTCTTCGCGTATTCGCCTACTCATAGAATCCGGAGTGGACCTCTAGTCGGCAAACCGGTTGCGAGGTTCTGCCGCTTCGGACACACTCAATCAGGAGACCGGAGTGAGCAAAGGTTCAGTGTTGGAACGCTTGTCCGCGCATCGCATTTTGGGTGCGATACCTCAGGAACAGACGGCATGGGTAGCGACGCATGGAGTTTTCCGCGAATTCGAGGCGGGCGCCGTCCTGACCTCGATGACTGGCCAGGTCGAAGGACTTCACGTGGTTCTCAGCGGACACCTCACCATTCATGTCGATCGGGGAAATGGACGTCGAAAAATCATGGAATGGCGCGGCGGCGACGTCACAGGTCTGATGCCATATTCGCGTTTGGTCGCTCCGCCGGGAGATGTTATCGCTGAAGAGCCGACGGAAGTTGTTACGGTTCATCGGAAAGACTTTCCCGACATGATCCGGGACTGTCACGAATTGACCGCCGCGTTAGTTCACATCATGCTCGACCGGGCGCGCCATTTTACCTCCAGCTATCTTCATGATGAAAAGCTCGTCTCGCTCGGAAAACTTGCGGCTGGACTGGCTCATGAGTTGAATAATCCGGCCTCGGCGATCGCCAGGAGCGCCAACGCGCTGCCCGAGAATCTGAGGGACGCCGAAGCAGCGGCGCGAAGTATCGGCGCCATCGGACTGAGTGCCGCGCATATGGCTGCCGCGGAAAAGATACGGGAAGCGTGTCTTGCCGGCGCGATCCAGACGGCTCTTTCACCTATCGAGCGAGAAGATCGAGAGGAATCGATTGAGGGTTGGCTGGCCGCACATAAAGCCGGAACCGATTTGGCGGAAGGGCTGGCTGATATGGAAGTCACGCTCGATATGTTGAACGAGCTCGCCCGTTCCATGGACGGAACGACGCTCCACACAGCACTACGATGGATTGCATCCAGTTGCTCCGTACGGCGTCTGGCCTGGGAGATTCATGAGGCGGCATCACGGATACACGATCTGGTTGGCGCTATCAAAGGCTTCACCGAAATGGATCGCGTCACGGTTCCCGAGCGCGTCCACCTGGAACGAGGTCTGGCCAGTACGCTCGTTGTTTTGAGATCGAAGGCAAAGAGCAAGTCCGTCCATTTGACCCTGAACGTAGAGAAGGATTTGCCTCCCGTGTACGGATTCGGCGGTGAACTCAATCAGGTATGGGCAAACCTGGTCGACAACGCCATCGACGCAGTGCGTGAGGGCGGCCGCGTTGAACTCATCGCGAGCCGGGTTCGCAACAATGTGGTGATCCGTGTGATCGATAATGGCCCCGGGGTTCCCGCAGAAATTCGCGACCGTATTTTTGATCCGTTTTTCTCTACGAAACCAGCAGGCCACGGAACGGGCCTGGGGCTGGACATTGTGCGGCGGCTGATCCTTCGGCATAACGGAGTGGTTGAACTGAATTCAGAGCCGGGCCGGACGGAATTCTGCGTAACTCTGCCCGAAGCGGACACGCGTTGAAGGAGGTATTTTGGCCGAGCCCGTCATTTTTGCAGTTGATGACGATTCCCAGGTACTAGCGGCAATCCGGCGCGATCTGCGATCGCGATATCGAGCCGACTATCGCGTGCTGGCCGCGAATTCCGGAGAAGCCGCTCTGGACGCGATCAAGGAATTGAAGGCGCGAGGCGACGCGCTTGCGATGTTGATCAGCGATCAGCGGATGCCGTCGATGCTCGGCGTGGATCTTCTATCAAAGTGCCGCGATATCTTCCCGGTCGCACGGCGTGTTCTGCTTACGGCGTATTCGGACGTCAAGGCTGCGGTCCGTGCGATTAACGAGGCACATCTCGACCACTATCTCGAAAAGCCCTGGGATCCTCCTGAAGAACGTCTTTTTCCTGCAATCGACGAACTGCTGTCGTCGTGGCAGGCCGAATACCAGCCCGAAATCACGGGACTGAGACTGGCGGGGCATCAGTGGTCCCCGCGTTCTCACGATGTGAAGGATTTCCTGGCAAGCAATCTGATTCCGTACCGCTGGCTCGACGTCGAGCGAGATCCCGACGCGCGGCGCCTCCTGGATGCCGCTGGTCTGGCCGCGGTGGACTTGCCTGCGCTGTTTCTCGAGGACGGAACCGTATTGAAGAATCCCGATGGACGGCAGCTTGCGGAGCGCCTGGGCCTCGCGACGTGTGCCGCACACGATTTGTACGACCTCGTCATCGTGGGAGCGGGACCCGCGGGTTTAGCGTCGGCTGTTTATGGAGCGTCCGAAGGAATGAGAACCCTGTTGCTGGACGCACGCGGGCCCGGCGGTCAAGCGGGAGCGAGTTCGAGAATTGAAAACTACCTGGGATTTCCGTCAGGCGTATCGGGAAGTGAATTGACGCGCAGAGCACTGGCCCAGGCGCAGCGTCTCGGCGCGGAATTTCTCGTGCCGGTCTGCGTATCGGGATTGGCTGTCGATGGGGGCTACAAACGATTGGCGCTGGACGCCGGCCGGGAAATCGTGGCACGGGCAGTCATCGCAGCCACGGGGATGGCGTATCGCGAACATGAAGCACAAGGCATTTCCGACTTGACAGGCTGCGGTGTGTATTACGGCGCCGCGGCGACAGAGGCCCGTTCCTGCTGTGATCGCCGCGTTGCGGTCATCGGCGGCGGGAACTCGGCCGGGCAAAGCGCTGTGTACCTGTCGCGTTTTGCAACCGAGGTCCATCTTCTCTTCCGCCGTGACGGCCTGGCGGAAACAATGTCGCGTTATCTGACAGACCAATTGGCGTTGCTGCCCAATGTTCGACTCCGGCCTCGAACCATCCTTGACCGAGTTGCCGGAGAAGGTCATCTCGAACGTGTCTGGTTGCGGTCGCTCGAAGATGGCTCGGTTTCTGAGGAGGCCCTCGATGCGGTGTTTGTCTTCATTGGTACGCACCCGCACAGCAGTTGGCTGCCGCCTTCGGTTCTCCGCAATGCAAAAGGCTTTATTCTGACGGGACACGACCTGGCTATGAGCAGCGGCTTCTCCAAAACGTGGAAGGAAAGACGAGAGCCGACGCTGCTGGAGACGAGTGTTCCGGGTGTGTTCGCGGCCGGCGATGTTCGCGCCGGCGCGATGAATCGCGTCGCAGCAGCAGTCGGAGAAGGAGCTATGGCCGTGCGGCTTGTGTCTGACTATCTGGCTAAAACCTAGGCAGGTATCTTTTAGGTCATTGGAAGAGTTATCCAGCGACACATAGGATAAGAGCGCAATCAGATCTCGATAAGAGAGGGATAGTCTATGCGAGTTGCGTTTCCCGGAATGGCCGTCCTTTCGGTTGTCATCGCGTGGGGTATCCCGGCGACAGCTCAGCAACCCGCAGTCTGGACGCCGACTTCGAATGCCCCAGTGGGCCTGTTGACCCAGCTCGAGGGGCAGCATCATGACCGCTTCATCGAGCGGGCGCAGGCCGGTGAGATCGACATCGTCTTCTTCGGGACCACGGAGACCGAAATGTGGCTCTGGCAGGACCGCGGCCGCAGCGTGTGGGATCAAGCGTTCGGAACGCGCAAGGCCGCGAACTTCGGCACCCAGGGCACGCGCTTCGAAAGCCTGCTGTGGCGGATGCGAAACGGGGAATTGGACGGCTATCAGGCGAAGGTCGTGGTGCTGCAGTTGCCGAGCGTGGGAGTCGTCCTCGATTCCGCCGACCGCCTGGCCGATTTTGTCGCAAAAGAGGCGGCGATCGTCGCTGAGGTCCGCGCGCGCCAGCCGCTGGCCAGGATCTTGCTCTTCGCCGCCTTCCCGCGCGGCCAGACGGACACCGGGCCGGTCGGGCGGATGCAGGAGGCCAACGCCGCGCTCGCCACCCTGGCCGACGACAAGACCGTCTTCTACATCGATATCGGCCACCGCTTTTTACGCCCCGACGGCTCCTTCAATCAGGAAATGTGGTCGCTCGATCTGGAGAATCGCGGAACACAGACACCGGTCTTCGAAGTATGGGCGCAAGAGCTTCAGCCCTGGCTCGATCGGTTCGTCCGTTGACGCAGGCAGGTGACTCCTAGAGTTTCGTCCTTTGAATGGCCCGGGCAGTTATGGCGAAGACGACGACGCCTGCGACACCCATTGCTGCTTCCGTAAAAAGCATCCAGGTCGCACCGCGACTCCCACCTTTTTCCGCGACATATCCGAGCAGCAGGCCGAGCCACCACAGCGGGAAGTTGGCAAGCGACGCGAAGACGTTGTACTTGGTGGCGCCGGAGCCCGGCCCCATCGCATCGAGTACGACTGCCGTGAAAGCGGCGTACGCGAGCCCGACGCCGAGCGCGTAGGTCATCGACCACACCACGTAAGCCAGCGGGCCATGTGGCGCGAGACCCATTGCGACTGCAACGACCGCAAGGATCAGTCCGATTCCGGCGTATGCGACTCGTGGATGGAATCTGCGGCAGAGAAATCCTCCGATAAAGCACCCGGCCGCGGTGACAACTCCAGAAAGAAGACCTTGTGTGAGAGCGACCTGATCGCTGCCCGCACCCCAGTATTTCGCCACGGCATCCTGCGTCAGGACGCCCTGCGCAGCGCCGGTTCCGACGGGTAGGGCGCACAGAATGACGGACTGCAAGCCGGCCTTCGTGCGCAGCATTGTCCAGAGATCGCGAATAACTCCACGCACGGCCATCCGCGGGCCTCG
>Ga0137465_1000026_pt1 | contig 142833 bp, 110 predicted proteins | sample EasRivERMGT828_2_FD_104906 | JGI IMG/M metagenome (GOLD analysis project Ga0137465, IMG submission 104906) | Soil microbial communities from meander-bound floodplain in the East River, Colorado, USA - East River MetaG ERMGT828_2 | ecosystem: Environmental > Terrestrial > Soil > Floodplain ... | reverse complement strand
GGATTGTCTCTTTGGGCCTTCGGCATCCAGGCGCCCGTCCTCTGGGGCGTGGTGATGGTATTCCTTTCGATTCTCCCCATTGTGGGGCCCTGGTTGGTCATGTATCCGGCGGCGCTGATCCTGCTTTTCGGCGGCCACGCCGGGCAGGCCATCGCGCTCTTCCTCATCGCCACCTTCGTGGTGGGCCTGGTTGACAATCTTCTTCAGCCCACCCTGATCGGACGCGACTCCGGAATGCCTGAGTTGATGGTGTTCTTCTCGACCGTCGGCGGGATTGGACTGTTTGGTGTGACCGGCTTCATTGTGGGTCCGGTGATTGCCGCATTGTTCCTGACGTTGCTGGAGATCTACGGCAAGGAATTTAGCCAGCAACTCACCTTTGCTCACAACCATGTTTCGACGACGAACAGTCCGCCCTCCGACGATAATCCGAATTAGACTTAAAGATATTATGAACAACATAAACCTGCGAAACATCACCAACAGTTTTCAGGACGTGCGTCTGGGCAGCCTGGCTTCCTGGAGCCGAGCCGACGAATTCAGCCCGCATGATCCCGGCGGGCCTTACGTCGTGACTCAGGAAGGCTACGACCCGGACGACGCAACGTTGACTCCCGATGAGTTTATTCTTCGCCGCTCCGGGGAATGGCTCTCGCTATCCTTCTTTTTTCAGATGCCAGAGCCGGACCGACCCGAGTTCGTTTTCCGGACCGCGTCGGAAGTCATGCAGCTCATGAACGATCTGCCGCCCACAGTGCAGATTGTCCGGCCCAGTGCCAAGGAGAAGGCCGCGCCCGCCCCGGCTGAGGTGGACGAAATGGCGGCAGCTCTTCAGAAGGGAAAAGGTGGAGCAACTGGCGCCGCAAGCTGAAAAGCGTGCGCCACAATTTAAGGAACAAAGATGACTACGAAATTCCACAGATTCTCCAGCAACCGCACCGTCGCCGAATACGCCAGCGAAATTCGGGACGCCAAGTCGTGTCCCATCGAGTCATGAACTGGCACACGCTCGCTTCCACACTGCTCGGCGCGATGATCACGTTCAGCGCGATTCTCTTCACTAACGCGCTCGACCTGCGGAAGCGAAAGCGGACTCATGACGCCTTGATTCACGCGTTGTTGCAGGGACTACAGGACGAGATCGGTGGGTTGCTTGAAATGGTCGAAGCGAGTCCGGTGCGTCCCATCCAGGCCGTTGCAGAAGGAAAACCGTACGAAGGTCTGTTCACCGCCAGTCAGGATTACTTCATCGTTTATCACGCAAACGCCGCGTTGGTGATGCAGATCGCGGATGCCAACTTGCGCCGAAGCATCATTCAAACCTACACGCGCGCGAAAGCAGTCCTGGACACCGTGAACATGAACCGGCTTTACCTCGAGCGTTACCACTATTTGCAAAGCACCTTCCTCAAAACCAAAGACGATTTGGTTCACGCAGAATCCGAGGAGTATCGTCAAGCGCTGGTGCAGATCGCCGGGCAGCTCAAGCAGGCCGATGCGCAGTTCAAGAGAACGGCAGCCGGTTTGCTGGAAATGCTCTCACGCACGCTCGGGACCGAACTGAAGGAGAGAGGCGACGAGTGTGCGCGAAAATCGGCGGCTGCTTCGCTCGGAATCAAAACACAAAAGAATGTCTCAGGCAGAGAATTAACAGTCACAGCCGAACGTTAACGACCAAAACCCCTGGTCTGGGTCAATGATCAGGACGGCAAGCAAGAAAGTATAAAGATGAGAACAATCGAAACTGTAATAGACGATAACCGCTTGGAGGAACTTCTCGAGCAGTACGGCTGTGGCCCCGTCCAATTTTCGGGTTCCGGCAATGCTTCCTATGAGCGCCACCTGCTTTTGGACAACGTCATCACGCCCGGCACCGCCGTCCCGCGGGAACGTTTCGAGGCTCTGGCCCGCTCGGTCCGCGACCTCCTGTCTCAACGCTGGGTCCGCACCGAAGAACATTACACCAGGAAAAACCCAAAGCGTATTTACTATCTCTCGATGGAGTACCTGGTTGGGCGTTCGCTCGCCAATAACATCACCAATCTCCTGCTCGACCCCTTTGTCCGGCAAGCGGCAAACCAGGAACATATTGACCTCCTCGAGCTTCTCGAACAAGAGCCGGATGCCGGGCTGGGCAATGGCGGGCTGGGACGTTTGGCGGCGTGCTTTCTGGATTCCATGGCCACGCTGGCGCTGCCGGCCATGGGCTATGGGCTTCGCTATGAATACGGCATCTTCAAACAGACCATCCACAACGGCTGGCAAAAGGAGCAACCCGACAATTGGTTGCGCAGCCCGGATCCGTGGGAAGTCGCCCGGCCTCGGGAGAAAATCGAAGTGCCATTGAACTGCTCGTTTGAAGTGCGTGGCGGCAGCTTGCATCCGATTCCTGGAAAACCCTCGAAATTGATCGGGATCCCCTATGACCGGCCCGTCGTCGGCTTTGGCGGCAAGACCATTAATACGCTCCGTCTCTGGGCGGCGACGACTTCCGATTTCTTCGATTTCCAAGAGTTCAGCCACGGTGACTTCGTCGGGGCTGTCGCGGAGACTTTGGCTGCCGAATCGCTCACGCGGGTGCTGTATCCCGACGATTCGACCAGCTTCGGCCAGGGCCTGCGCTTCATTCAGGAATATTTCCTGGTCGCCTGTTCCCTCGGGGATCTCGTTCGTCGGTTCCGGCGCACTAACCAAGACTGGAATCAGTTGGCCGAGAAAGTCGCGATTCAACTCAACGATACTCACCCAGCTTTGGCGGTGCCAGAGTTAATGCGGCTATTGCTGGATGAGGCGCATCTCGGGTGGGACCAGGCTTGGGAACTAACCAGGAAAACGTTGGCCTACACCAATCATACCCTGCTGCCGGAAGCGCTGGAGAAATGGCCGGTCGCGTGGTTTCAGGATTTGCTGCCGCGCCATCTGGAGATCATCTACGAAATTAATCGGCGCTTCCTGGATGACGTCCGCGCCCAATATCCCGCAGACGATGCCCGCGTCGCGCGCGTTAGCCTGATTCAAGAAGGGCCGGTTCGGCAAGTGCGCATGGCGCATCTGGCCATCGTCGGCTCGCACAGCACTAACGGTGTCGCGGCATTGCATTCTGAGTTGATCAAAAAGCAGCTCGTTCCGGATTTCGCGGCCATGTTCCCGGAACGTTTCAACAACAAGACCAATGGCGTCACGCCACGGCGTTGGTTGTTGCTGGCCAACCCGCCGCTCGCGCGGGCCATCACCGAGGCCATTGGGGACCGCTGGACTGTCGATCTGGACGAGTTGCAGCGGCTCAAACCGTTGGCCGGCGATCCGGGCTTTCAGGAATCTTTCCGTGGTGCCAAACGCCAGGCCAAACTGAAGTTCGCCGATTGGCTGAACACAACCACCGGTCAGGCGGTTGATCCCGACACCATCTTCGATTGCCAGATCAAGCGCATCCATGAATACAAGCGGCAATTGCTCAACGCGCTGCGTGTGGTCGTGCTGTACAATCGGCTGCGGGCCAATCCCAGGCTCGACCTGCCAGCGCGGACGTTTTTCTTCGCGGGCAAGGCGGCGCCCGCCTACCACCTGGCCAAGCTCATCATCAAGTTCATCAATAACCTGGCGGCGGTGATCGACGGTGACCCGGCGGTGCGCGGACGCCTCAAGGTGGTGTTCCTGCCGGACTATTGTGTGAGCCTCGCTGAACGGCTGATTCCGGCCAGCGATGTGTCGAATCAAATCTCGACCGCCGGTTACGAAGCCAGCGGCACGAGCAACATGAAATTCATGATGAACGGCGCCCTGACGATCGGCACGCGGGACGGCGCCACGATTGAAATGGCGCAGGAGGCGGGTGAGGAGAACTTTTTCCTCTTCGGACTGACGGCCGAGCAAGTCGCCAATACTCGCGGCTGGTACAATCCGCGCTGGCACTACGAAAACGAACTGGAAACGCGGTTTGCTCTCGATTTGATTTCCGCCAATCACTTCAGCCCAGAAGAGCACGGGATCTTCTCCCCGATTGTGGACACGCTCCTGGCCCACGGCGATCATTACCTGCACCTCGCGGACTTGAAGTCGTACCTGCAGGCAGACCAGAACCTCGTGGATCTTTATGGCGAACCCAGGGCTTGGGCGAGCAAGGGGATCTTGAACGTGGCCAGTTCAGGGAAGTTTTCCAGCGACCGGACCATCTCGCAGTACGCAGCCCAAATCTGGAAAGCGCAACCTTGCCCGGTGTCATGAACAACCCCGAACATCAACCTACGCTTCCGCCATTTACCGGGCGCCGAACGTCCGGGGTGTTGATGCATGTCACCTCGCTGCCTTCACCTTACGGCATCGGGGACGTGGGGCCGGCGGCTTTTGCGTGGGTGGACCGGCTCCACGATGCCGGCCAATCGTGGTGGCAGGCTCTGCCTTTGGGGCCAACGGGATGTGGCAACTCGCCGTACTCAGCGCTGTCATCTTTTGCGGGCAATGCACTGCTCGTCAGCCCGGACCTTTTGATTGAAGACGGCTTGCTTGACCCAAACGAGTGTGACGAAGGCCGGCGCCTCCCAAAGAGCGAGGTTGATTTCGACGCGGTAATCGCATTCAAGCACCGGTTACTCGACTTGGCCTGGTCGAACTTTGCGTCCAACGTGCGACCACAATTGCGTGCTGAATTCGAGCAATTCTGTTTGGAGCAGGCTCACTGGCTGGAGGACTATGCCCTTTTCCGCGCGCTGAAGGCGCACTTACGAGGCGCGGATCTCTTCGCTTGGCCGGAGGACTTGCTCAGGCGAAATCCTTCAGCCATGGCGCGCGCGCGCCGCGAGTTGGTTGATGAGATCAACCAAAGCCGGTTTGCGCAGTTCTTGCTGTCGCGCCAGGGAAACTCCCTGAAGGAGTATGCCCGTGACCGCGGGGTGGTGCTTATCGGCGATCTCCCGTTCTTCGTGTCGCTGGATTCCAGCGATGTCTGGGCTAATCCCGAGTGGTTCCAGCTCAATGCCGATCTGCGGCCGCGATTCGTGGCCGGTGTGCCTCCGGATTATTTCAGTGCCAAAGGACAACTCTGGGGCAACCCGGTATATGACTGGGAAGCCCTGCATCGCTCTGGTTATCGCTGGTGCATTGGCCGCCTGAAGTCGTTGCTCGCCTACGTGGACTTGATTCGGCTTGACCACTTCCGAGCGTTTTGCGCTGCCTGGCACGTTCCGCCGGCCGCTCAAACCGCGGAAGCCGGGCATTGGGTTCCCGGCCCTGGCGCTGATTTTTTTGAGGCCGTCCGGGCGGAGTTGGGCCATCTGCCTTTCATTGCCGAAGACCTCGGCATTATCACTCCCGATGTGGTTGCGCTTCGGGATGAATTCGAGCTGCCGGGAATCCGAGTGTTTCAATTCGGCTTCGATGGCCGTCCGGATAATCCGCATCTCCCCCACAATTGCGTCCCAAACACCGTTGCCTATACGGGAACGCACGACAATAACACCACTCGGGGCTGGTTTGAATCTCTGCCGGAGCATGTTCGCCAGGCTGCCAGAAGTTATGCGAGCAACGCCGGCGGCGAGACTGGCGAGGTTGCCTGGGATTTCATCCGGTCAGTCTGGTCATCGCGCTCCGGTCTCGCTATCGCTCCGCTGCAGGACCTGTTGAATCTGGGTGTAGAGGGGCGAATAAACGTACCCGGCGTCGCCGTTGGCAATTGGCGCTGGCGTTGCACGGAGGAAATGCTTCAGCCCTCTGTTTTCGAGCGGTTGCGAGAACTGACAACTTCCGCCGGGCGGGTACCTGCGGCAAAGCTGGAACTCCAGCTCCAGGACGCCTTGCATTGAACAATGGAAAAAACATGAAACCGACCAAACTACTGCACAACCTTGGCCAGAGCCTCTGGCTCGACAACATCACCCGCGACTTGCTCAACACCGGAACGCTCAGGCGCTACATCGATGAGCTTTCCGTCACCGGCCTGACCTCCAATCCGACCATCTTCGACCACGCCATCAAAAACAGCCAGGCCTACGATGCCGCGATCCAGGAGCGACTCGCGCAGGGAAAATCCGGTGAACCGCTGTTTTTCGAACTGGCGCTCGAGGACATCAGCCGGGCGGCGGATCTTTTCCGGCCCATCTTCGACCAGACCAACGGAATGGATGGATGGGTCTCCCTGGAAGTGTCACCGGTCCTGGCGTACGACGCCGCCAGCACACTCGCCGCCGCCAAAGAACTGCGTGCCCGCGCAGCTCGACCCAACGTGTTCATCAAGATTCCCGGAACCAAAGAGGGCTTGCCTGCCATTGAAGAGGCGATCCTCGCCGGCATACCAGTGAATGTGACGCTCCTCTTTTCGCGCGACCAATATCTTGCGGCGGCAGACGCCTTCTTGCGCGGAATCGAACGGCGCATCGCGACGGGACTCAACCCGGATGTCGGTTCGGTCGCCTCCGTCTTCATCAGCCGTTGGGATGGCGCCGTGGCGGGCAAAGTCCCGCCCGCATTGAACAATCAACTGGGCATTGCGATAGCCAACCGCACTTACAAAGCCTACCGGGAGCTGCTGGATTCGCCTCGCTGGCAGCGCGCGTTCAACGCGGGGGCCCGGCCGCAACGGCTGCTTTGGGCCAGCACTGGCACCAAGGACCCAAAAGCCTCGGACGTGCTCTACGTCAAAGCGCTGGCGGCTCCATTCACCATCAACACCATGCCAGAAGCCACGTTGCTCGCCCTGGCCGATCACGGCGAACTCGGCTCGATCATGTCCGCTGATGGAGGCGATTGCGAGAAGGTTCTGGGGCGGTTCAGCGAGGCGGGTGTCGAGCTGGACACGTTGGCCGCTCAACTCCAGGCCGAAGGCGCCAAAGCTTTCGTAAGGTCCTGGGACGAACTGCTCGCCGTAATTTCCTCCAAAAGCAACGCGCTCAAGTGCGCGGCTTAAAGAAGGAACGGATCGGCGAATCGGTCGCGTTGGAATTGGTGCGCGCCTTTCTGGCCGCGAAGTACACCGGTGAAGACCGCCATCAACGGCGGCTGGGGAAGCTCATGGCAATCGAAGGCCGCTACGCGACGATGGATGGCGGCTGTCGTCACAAGCTCTGAAACTCAATTCAACTTGGGCAAAACGTTTCAAATTCAACTCGCGTAAACATTTCCTGCAAACGGTGTTCAAAGATTCAACTTTCCAATGCCTTTGTCTGCGAGGCGTTCAACCAACTCGTTCGCTGTGGAATTAACCAACAAAACATCCGGCGGCAGCATATTGAACAAACCGGCGGGTTGTTGCGAATCGGTGACAATCAAAACCAACGTCGTCGGCTGTTTCTTTTGCCCGGCGGCGTACAGCAATTCAGCCGCATCGGCCAAGCTTTCTCCGCCCCGTTGAACTCGAATCAAAATTGGATTCTCGCCGGGCTTCGCGTTGAGGATGGCGTCCATGCCGCGATTGCGCTGGACGGGAATGATCGGCAGGCCGTGCAGGTAAGCCAACGCGTCTTCGTCAGACTGGACGTAGGATTCGCGTCCTTTCCGAAGCAGTTCCGACGAAGTTTTGACAGGCTCAACCAACCGTTGCGTCGCCAACTTGACAGCTTCGGCTGCAATATCAATCCCCAGCGAGTTGCGATCGAGTAATTCAGCTGCGACGAGTGTTGTGCCGCTGCCGGTGAACGGGTCGAGCACCAAGTCGCCCGGGGATGTGACCAAGCCAATGATCCGTTCAAGCAGCAAGATTGGTTTCTGCGTCGGATAGCCCACGCGCTCTTTTGCCTTTGGGTTGAGCAGCGGAATGTCCCAAACATCGGCGATGGGCACGCCTTTCTTGTGGCCGTCGTGGATGACGTTGTCGCTGCCGTCGCGAGCATAGACGGCTTTGCCGTGCTCATCGCGCTGACGGCGTTGGAGAATCTGATCCACGTTCGTCGAGGGCGAGTAATCGCCGAAAAACTGGTGGTATTGGTAATTGTCGGTCTTCGTGTAAAAGAAAATGGTTTGGTGCGACGGCATTGGATTGCGCTGCGAATTCGACCAACGGCGGTAATGCCAGATGATTTCAGATCGGAACATCGCCTCGCCAAAAACTTCATCCAGCAGGCAGCGGATGTGATGCGAAGCGTTCGTATCGCAATGGAAGAACAGCGAGCCAGTCGCTTTCAGCACACGCCGGAATTCTTTCACGCGGACGCGCAGGAACTCGATGTATTCCGTGCGCGACTTCCACTCGTCGCTGAACTCAAACTTGGTTGCGCGGTCACGCGTGACGAGCGAATGCGTCTTCTGCGTGAAGAACGGCGGGTCAACATAGACCAAGTCCACCGACTCGGCGGCCAAACCACGCACGACTTCCAGGCAGTCGCCATGACGGACTTCACTGGCCATGTTGCGCCGTCCTTTCCGCGGCCAGATCGCGTAGGATGCCGAGCAAATCCACACCAGTGCGCTGGTTCACGTAAGCCCAGGCGGCGTCACCGAAGTGATACTCGCCTTCCACGCTCTTGTAGAGGCTCTCCAGTGTCTTCTGGATACGGACGGCTTGCTCGCGATTCGGGTAATAGAACATCACGCGCACCGGCTTGTAACCGGCATCGCGCACTGCCTGCATCCGCGTGTGCTCCTTGGTAATGTGGTCGCCATCCGTCGTCGCATCGCGCCATTTGATTTCCAAAGCATCGCTGCCCACCAGGCAATCTACCCCGAAAAGTTTTGGCTTTTTCCCGTGAGTATTTGGAACGCGAACCGAACCGGAGTCGGGGAACTTCGCCTTGAAGCAGAGCTTCGCCGCTTCTTCGAGAAACGAGCCGGCATATTTGTAGAGAAACCGTCCCTTGTTCTGGTAAACGTCAATCAACTTCCCCTCGTCCTTGCTGACGCCAAGCACCTCGTAAATGAGGACGTGCGACCGGTCGTCCTGCTCCATGTCGGCCACGCGCTCGTCAATGTTACGCTTCAACTCGGCAGCATAACGGTCGGCCAGCGCTCGGATTGCGTCTTTCACTCCTGACGAGGGTATTCCGTCGAGCCAGCCGATAGAAGTCCAAACTCAAACGCGTGTGGTGGCCTGCAACGGTTCAATCTGCGCCGCATCAATCTCGTAAGCCGTGATGGAAATCCGTTTGGGCTTTCGCGGGTCGCGGCACAACCGTCCGACCAGCGCGGCGGACAGCGCGCCCGCTCCAGCCCCGGCGTCGAGCATACGCACTTCGCTCCGGTGAATCTCGAACAGCGACGCCATGAACTCCGCGACCGGATTGGGCGTCAGGAACTGCCCCAACTCGTGCTGCTTGTCCAAGTCGGACGGCGATGCCGGAGCAAATGGCGAAAGCCTTGGCGTTTCACCGGCAATGACGTTCGGATGGATGGCGGCTGTTGTCACAAGCTCTGTTTTTTCAAATTCAACTCGCGTTCAACTTCTCGCGCTCGTGAACGCTTCCGCCAAGCAAACCTAAAACCATGATGCGAAGCGCGTCCGCTTCCGGTGAAAACGTCTCCTCAATCTTTGCCGGCCTCGGTAATGGAACTCGAAAATCGCCAACCACTCGCGCCGGCTTTCCAGCCAACACAACCATACGATCAGCAAGAAACAGCGCCTCATTCAGCGAGTGTGTGACCATCACCACCGTCATGCGATTCTCCCGCCAGAGGTTAAGAAACACTTGGTTGACAGCGTGCCGGGTAAATTCATCCAGCGCACCAAACGGTTCATCGAGCAAAAGGAGTTTTGGACGAAGGGCAAAAACCTTTGCGACACCTACGCGCTGGCGCATGCCTCCAGATAAGGCGCCAGGAAACACAGACAAGGCGTCAGCGAGTCCGACAGAATTCAGCCAGCGAATTGCAGCGGTCTTTGCGTCCAGGCGCGATAGTCCCTGACACCTCAACGGGTAGGCGACATTCTCCAATGCAGTCTTCCACGGCCACGTTGAATCGGTTTGCGTAAGCAGAATCCGCTGATTGTCCGGTTCTGTTATGCGCTTTCCCTGATATTCCACGGTGCCACTTGCGGGAAACAAAAAGCCACCAACCAGCAACAGCAACGTGCTCTTGCCGCAGCCGGATGGTCCGAGTAACGCTACCACTTCACCATCGGCCACTTCCAAAAACACTCCGCTCAAAACAGGTTTCTCCAGCTCATAGTGAGCAGAAACTTGTTTAAGGATAAGTTTGCTTTCGGTCACGGGGTCTATTCTGGTTGAACGGTCCAAGGCAGTAGCTTCGAAAGGGTTAACCGCGTCAGTGTGTCCGCAAAGAAGCTCAAGACTCCAAGCACAATCATGTGCCCGAGCATCCGATCAACTCGGAAAGCTAAGTGTGCTAGTTCAATCCGGTAGGCCAATCCATGCAATGCGCCCGTCATCTCGGCGGCAATGAGGCAATAAAATCCCAATGCAACTGATACCCGCAAGCCCGCCGCAATTGAACCCGCTGCTCCGGGTAACCAGATGTTCCAAAGCTGGCTCCAGTAGCCAGCCCGGAGACTCTGAACAAGATAGAGATGCGTTGTGCTTATGGCGCTGACGCCCAGATGAGTATTCAGCCAAACCGGGAACATGACGCCTACAATGACTAGCAGCACCTTGCCTGTTTCACCGATGCCGAACCAAACTATGACCAATGGCACCAACGCAATTGGTGGGATTGGTCGAACAAGCTGAAACAAGCTACCGAAAACAGCATCCGCCCATTTTTGTGTTCCGGTGAACACGCCAAAAAGGATTCCCAAAGAGGCTCCCGCCGCATAGCCGATGGCAACGCGCTTCAGGCTCGCCCAGACATCGACAAACAGTGCCCCCGATGTGATGTCGCCAGCGAGTGTGGCGAATACTTTCGAGGGTGGTGGAAAAAGGCGTTCATTCCACTGGATCAGTCTCCACGACGCTTGCCAGACGAAAACCGTCGCCAACGCGACCGCGAGTCTCAGCAGCAGTGTTTTTGCGAGCGGTGTCACGTTTGAGGCGGTGGTGGAACATAGCGTCTGAGCCGCGCAGCCATGCTCCAACTGCAATAACTCCACGGCGTCGCACCGTTACTGATTTCTTGGACTGCGCTCCTTGGCTCCCGCCAATCAAAGCGCGCTTCATTGGTGCTGGCCGCGAGACCAAAGTAGCCAATCCGGTCGTAGCCCGCATCGCGTAGATTCCCGTGCCATTCATCAACGCCGTCCGCCCATCCGAACTGACGAACGAACTCGGCTAAATCCAAGTGCGGTTCGCCGTAGATTGCACTGAAATATGCGTCAGGAAAAAGCGAAGAGATTCGCCATGACTGTGCATTGCCAAGACTCAACGCAAGCGTATAAAGCCTGCCTGCGGGGAGCATATGCTTTCGCCACTCCGCCGCTACGCGTTCAAGAATTGCCGTTCCAAATGGACCGCCGTCCGAATGGAGGAAATAGTGCGAGCCGTTGGGCACAGGAACGAACGGTGGATTGCTGACGATCACGTTGAACTTCTCACCATTGAGGCCGGCAAAAATGTCGGCATGAACATACTCAACCCTGTCGGTCAGTCCGTTCAACGCCGCGTTGAAAGCAAAGTAGTCGCTGACGCGTGTGTTGATGTCCGTTGCGATGACTTTGCTCGCACCTTGCGACGCCAGTCTTAACGCCGCCACCCCGGCACCGGCTCCAATTTCCAGAACGCGTTCTCCCGGTTGCGCCGTCGCCCAACGTGCGAGCAACAGCGATTCGTCATCGTGAATTGGGAAAACCCTGTCCCACAGTTTCAGCGAAGGGGAATCACATTTCAGGAACAGCCCATCGAAAGCAATCACCGGGGTAAGCGCACAGGCCTCGCCAGATGCCATTTCTATAATCCCAAGCTCGCTGAGGGGTGACATGTCTCCGCGAAAACTCCGAATCGGTTGCGGTGTTCCTGAGAACAAGCAGTGAAACTGCTGGCAGCCCAAAGTCAGACATTCCGAGAAAGTCTGGCGGGCAGCGACATGTGCCGAGGTTCGTTGAAGAAGCATAATCCTGTTAAGGTTTCAGGGTCACTCGATTGCCGGCGACTTTTCTCAAGGGATCAGGCCAAATAAGGCTTTGGAACGAGACATTCGTCGTGAGCGTAGGATCGCTCGCCCTCGCCCAAACTGCCTGACTTTCCAAGAGCGACACAAAGTCCTGGTTAAGACCAACCCTGAACTGGAAGTTTTTCCAAATCGCCCGCACGTCGGCTGGCGCCAGTCCGGTGAACTCTGCCACTTTCGCTGCTGCATCTGGCTCATTTGTGGCTCCGTGCTGCTCCGCCGCGAGCAACGCACGCAGCACGCGTTGACAAGCTTCCTCGTTTGCTTGCGCGTAATCTTGGCGCGTCACGATTTGGAATGTCTCGGTGTAGATGCTACTACCGAGGAAGATGCCAGTTTTGCCTTTCGAAAGTTTCCCCGCTTCCAAGGGATACGGTTCCCAAATGAAAAACGCGCTGATGTCACCCCGATTCAAAGCGCTAACCATCTCGGCGGGTTTCATGCTAAGCGCAGTCACTTCGTCTCGACGAATTCCATGACTGCGGAGAAACGCATCCATGAAATATTCAGCGCTCGTTCCAAACGCTGTCGCGACCTTCTTGCCCTTGAGGTCGGTCGGCTTTGTGATGCCGTGGTCAGGACGATAGCAGACTTTGCAGTCTTCCGGCGAAGAAGCGATAGTCGCCAGGACCGCAGGTGTGTGCCCAGCTAATCCAGCGCGCATGATGGGCGTCTCTGCTGCGGTGGCGAATTCGGCACCTCCTCCGAGAACTGCGTCAAGTGACGCCTTGCCGGTGGGAAAGGATATCATCTGAACTTCCAAGCCGGCGGCTTTCCAATGGCCGCCCTTTTCGGCAATGATTGCTAGAGCTCCCAACGGGACAGGATTCACAGCAACACGCACTTTAATGGGTGGCCCCCTAAAAGGATTGTTAGTGTCTTGTGAAGCTCCGTTGTTACGTGGCCAGAACCATGCACCAAGTCCAATTGAGATTGCGACTAGCGCGGCTATTCCTTCCGGTTTGACCCACCAATGCCAGAAACTCTGCCAATGAGACGCTTTTACAGGTTCGCTGGCACGCAGGTCATTCCCTGGGAACAACCCCTTGACCTCGCGGGATAGCCCCACAGGCTTGCTGCACAATTTGATCTTCCAGGTTTGCACGGCTCTCTTGTCAGCCTCCTCAAGCGATTCGGCGAAACCAGTAACCACCAGAACCTTCGTGCCCGAAAGGTAACCGCTCTCGGCCAACTGCTGGATAAACTGGATGCCTGAATTCGCCTCACCAAGCGCATTGTCTATCACCAGCAAGTTAATCTTGTTGCCACTGGTCAGTTCGTGTTTGGCGGCCTCCCAACGATTGAACGGCGTGGCGTTGAATCCCAACTGGATCAATTCGTCGGCAAATCCCTTCGCGATGGCAAAATCATCGTCCACGACGACAGCCCTCATGCTTTCGTTTTTGCTCATAGTCTCTTTTTCGTTTTCTCGGGTTATTATTTGCTGGTCGTGTCTGACAGCAGGAACTCGACAACAATCAGGCATTCGTTCGGCTTTTCTTCGTTTGTGAAAGGAATCTGTATTCTAGCGTTGTGTGCTCGGCAAAAGAGCCGGATGAAATACATTCCAAAGCCTGAATACCCATCTTGCTTGTCTTGGTCGGTTCCTGGAACGCGTGATACTCGGCGATCTGCGAGGACCAATTGACGGGTGACTGGTGTCATTCCGGGCCCATTGTCCCAAAATTCGAGCCGGACAAGCTCCTTCGTGCCATCGTAGCTCATTGAGAGACGAACATTGCCAGTGGGTCTGGTCTTCATTGCATGAACTGAGTTCTTTAGGAGATGGCGGATCACAAAAGAAAATGAAGCCTTGTGAACTCGAAACGTTGCAGGCATCTGACCAACTTGAGGTGCAGCAGATGCGGCCTTGATTATCTGGGTTTCCGGCGCGCTTCCTATCAATTCATTCCATGTGTCAGACCATGTCTTTTCCAAAAACGATTTGAAGTCATCAACACTTTCGCGCACCAGAACGCGGCCAGCGCTCAAGTATTCGTGGTATGCTTCCACGACCGAGCAGATTGCGCTGACCTCCCCTACGATGGTGCCGCATTTGGTTTGTAGTTCTGAAGCAGTGGTATTCGCATTGCCCAGCGCGAGCTGCAAACGTTGAGCACTCCCCCTCAAATCGTGGGTGACAAACCGTGCCAGTGGCTGCAACAACCCGCCAATGGTCATCTGTTCAATCGCACTTTCGTAGATTTGCTGGGATCTCAACGCCACGGCAACTGCATCTCCGAGGCGTTGAACCAGCTCGAAAATATGCTGCCTCTTTTCTGCTTCAAGCTCCTTGGCCATTGTAATGGACAGCATCAAGTCCGTTCGCAGATGGAAGCTGCCTTGGGCGTCTTTTCTCCGCTGCAAAAGCACCGGAATCAGGTAGGCGTGCTTGAGATTTCCATTTTCAACATGGAAAAACTTTGCAACGCGCGCCAATTGCTCTGCACGGGCTGGATTCGTTGTGCCATTGCTGCCGATGTAGCGACGCCAAAGATTTGAAGTCGTGAAATTCTCAAGGTAAAGGCACGCCCCGGTCTCCATCACCCAGCCGCTGAGCGCTTCGCCGGGGCCATAGCAGAAGCTCGAGAACTTCCGCAATGGCTCGATGTCGGCGTCGGATGTCACTGCCTCTCTCGCCTGGCGAGCCGTAATGTAAAAATGGACGGCATCTTGTTCGCGATGGCGAACTGAGAAAGCGCATGAAACTCCGGTCTGGGCAACTTGAAGGTAATCTTGCAATTCCTCGGCAATCCGGCGGCGCAGCGGCTCAAGAATGCTGTCCAAGGGAAGAAACCGTTCTTCGTATTGTTTCAGGAAGTCATCTTTTCCGGTGGCGCGTTCAGGCGGCGACAGTGACGAGATTTCGGTTGTTGCTTCGGCCTCGGAAGTAGACGCCAGATCAAGCAACCCTCCCACGCGTTGCCAAAACTCCAGTGCCATTCCAGAATTTGGAGGTTGGAAAACTTTCAGCCGCTCGCTCTCAGATCCGCTCCAGAGCCATATCGTCCACTGCGAAGACTTCCCCAGCCTGCTACCGATGGTCAGTGTGGTGCATGATCCCAGATTGTCGTTCGCGCCAATCTCCTGCCTCTCGCTTTCGGTGAAAGATATTGGCTCAATTCGGCACGTCGGAACTGCGTTATCCTGCGCGGCGCTAACGATTTTCTGAGTCAGCTTTTCAAACTCGTTCTGCGTGAGTGAACGGTGAACGCAGCGGCCGTTTTGAAAGACAGCAGCCGCTTGTGCGCCGAAGAAAAATCGAAGTTCCTCTCCAACCACTAGCGCCGCATGAAGCTGCCCTTCAGCATGGTGGTTTATTTTTTCGCGCAGCCTGTAGAAGAATTGCGTGAAGTCCGCAGCCTTGTCGATCTCGGCTTGATTCAGTCGCGCGATGTCGCGCTTCCGCCTTCCAGCAACTCTTAGGATTACTTGTGCCGCCCGGATGGCACACGACAGCAAGCTGCTCCAGGTGGTTGATTGAGCGGTGGCAGATTTCACGGCGGCACAAGGTATCAATCGGCTCGCCCGGCGTAAATGTCCGAACCGCGGTCCACGAACTTCTTCGACTTCTCTTCCATCCCCTTCTTCAGCGCCTCTTCCTCGGCGACGCCTTGTTCGGCGGCGTATTTGCGGACGTCTTCGGCGATCTTCATCGCGCAAGAATGTGCGATTCTTGTTGTTTTGGCCATATCGAATCCCGCCCCGCCCACGGCGCGACAAGTGCGGCTTTCGCGGTTGCGTCATGCCGGGTCGGAGACCGGCGCTCCGGCATCAGCGTTCATCAGCGGTTCAAAAATGTTCGTGTGGTTGGCGTGGTTCGCGGTCTTCCGAGAGATCTTCAGTTCTTCGAATTTTCGGAAACTCGAAATGTCGAGTGCCTCACCGCGAGTAGCCTCTTTGCTGTTAAGCACGGAGTTCCAGTGCTTTCCGCGTCTATTGGATTGTTGGCATCCACGCTGCATAGCTCATGTCTCGTATGCGATTTGCATTCGAAAGCATCAACAAGAACCGACCGTGAACCCTCGCTTCAAGCATCAACACCTTATCCACTCGACCTTGGCGAAGATCCAACGCGCGCGGCGCATTATTCAGCAAGTGCGGCCTGAATGTGAACTCGAACTGGACGGCGGGATTGATGAGACAACGGCTCCACTCAGCGTGGCAGCAGGCACGAATGTTTGGTAGCCGGCACCACGATCTTTGGCTGCAGTCAGGGCATCGAAACGGCGATGAGGCGGCTGAGGGAATCCACAGAGTGAAACGAAAATTATGGAAGTAGGAATTGCCACCGACCACGCCGGCTTTGGTTTAAAAGAAGAGTTGGTTGCCCAGCTTCGCGGCGCGGGCCACGAAGTCGTTGATTTCGGAGCTCACAAACTCAAATCCGACGATGATTACCCCGACTATGTCACTCCGCTGGCTAAGGCCGTCGCGTCCGGCGAAGTGACGCGCGGCATCGCTATCTGCGGCAGTGGCGTCGGGGCTTCCGTTTGCGCCAATAAGATTCCAGGCGTCCGTGCGTCTCTGGTTCACGACCATTTTTCAGCCCGGCAAGGAGTCGAAGACAACCATATGAACATCTTGTGCCTGGGTGGGCGGACGGTTGGTCCAGCCGTCGCATGGGACCTCGTTCAATCGTTTCTCACAGCGGAGTACAGCGAGGCGGAAAGACACCTGCGGCGGCTGGATAAAGTCGCCGCTCTCGAGAAAGCAAAATAGTGAAAGCGAATCCAATGACAAACGAGAACACAGTTCAACTTGCGATCAACACGATCCGCACCCTCTCCATTGATGCCGTGCAGCAGGCGAAGTCCGGCCATCCGGGCGCGCCGATGGCGCTGGCGCCGTTGATCTACACGATCTGGAACCGGGTGTTGCAGTACGATCCGCAGGATCCCATCTGGCCCAACCGCGACCGCTTCGTCCTCTCCAATGGGCACGCCTCGATGCTGCTCTGGTCCATTCTTCACCTCTCCGGGGTGCAGGCGGTGGATGCCGACTTCGAGCGGTTGGGCGAACCGGCGGTGACGCTGGACGAGATTCGCCGCTTCCGCCAACTCGACAGCAAGGCGCCAGGCCACCCCGAGTACCCGTGGGTTTCCGGAGTGGAGGCCACCACCGGCCCACTCGGCCAGGGCGTCGCTACCGCGGTTGGGATGGCCATTGCCCAGAAATGGCTCGCCAACCGTTACAACCGCCCCGGTTTCGACCTGTTCAACTACAAGGTGTACGCCGTCTGCGGTGACGGCTGCATGATGGAGGGAATTTCTTCGGAAGCAGCCTCGCTCGCGGGCCACCTGGGTCTCGACAACCTCTGCTGGGTTTTCGACAACAACCACATCACCATCGAAGGCAACACCAACATCGCCTTCACCGAGGATGTAGCGGCCCGTTTCCTTGCTTACCATTGGAATGTATTGCGCGTCGACGACGCCAACGACGTGGACCGAATCGAACGGGCCCTGCAGATTTTCCGCCGGACAAAAGGCCGGCCGACGCTCATCATTCTGGACAGTCACATCGGTTACGGCTCTCCCCATAAGCAGGACACCGCCGAAGCGCATGGGGAACCTTTGGGCGAGGAGGAAGTCCGGTTGGCCAAGCGTAATTACGGCTGGCCTGAAGACGCTAAGTTTTTCGTACCGGACGGAGTCTATGCGCATTTCGCTGCGGGAATCGCCGCCCGCGGCAGTGCGGCCCGCCGTGAGTGGCTGGCACTTCTCTCGGCTTATCGAAACAAGTTCCCTGAACTCGCGGCCGAGATCGAGTTGATGCAACGGCGCGAGTTGCCCAAGGGGTGGGACTGCAATCTTCCGGTCTTTCCAGCCGATCCGAAGGGATTGGCTGGCCGCGAAGCCTCTGGCAAAGTGCTGAACGTCCTGGCGCAGAATATCCCCTGGTTCATCGGCGGCTCGGCGGACCTTGGGCCTTCGAACAAAACGACTTTGAACTTCGAAGGAGCGGGTCATTTCCAGGTAGTCAATCCAGGCGGTCGGAACTTGCACTTCGGAATCCGCGAGCACGCGATGGCCGCCATTGTCAATGGTCTGTCGCTCTCGAAGCTGCGCGGCTTCGGCGCCAGTTTCTTTGTCTTCATTGACTATGCGCGGCCAGCCGTCCGGCTCTCCGCGCTGATGGAGTTGCCCGCGGTTTTCATCTTCTCGCACGACGCCCTGGGCGACGGCGAAGACGGCCCGACACACCAACCAGTCGAGCACCTGGCGTCCCTTCGTGCCATGCCAGGGCTGGTGACTCTGCGACCCGGGGACGCAAACGAGGTCGTCGAAGCCTATCGATATGTGATGAAGCTCCGGCACAAACCGGCTGTCCTGGTAATGTCTCGCCAGCCCCTGCCTACGCTGGATCGAAGCAAATATGCTCCGGCCTCGGGGGTATCCAAGGGCGCATACGTCCTGGCCGACGCGCCCAACGGCAAGCCGGATGTCATCCTGATCGCTTCGGGCAGCGAGGTGATTCTCGCCGTCCAGGCCCACGAGAAACTGCTGGCCGAAGCTATCCAGTCACGGGTGGTTTCGATGCCCTCCTGGGATATCTTCGAGCACCAGAGTCAGGAGTACCAGGACAGTGTTCTGCCGCCTCAAGTTGAAGCGCGCGTTGCGGTGGAACAGGCCTCGACCTTCGGCTGGGAACGTTATGTTGGCGTCAAGGGCCGGGTGATTGGCATGCACTCTTTCGGAGCTTCAGCGCCGCTCAAGGAGCTTCAAAGAAAGTTCGGCTTCGAGCCGGACCAAGTCGTGGCGGTTGCCAAAGAACTGCTGCGGAGCGGGGACCGTGAGACATTTACGGAAAATTGCGTGGGCTGCGAGTCCGTGCCAGTCACCTGAAACCAATTGGGAATAACTCCCATAACAACCAAATCGCCATCTATGAAACGACAAACCGTTCTTAAATCGCTCGGGGATCTTTCTCCCAAACTGTTTGAGCCGGAGCCAGACCGGCCCGCTCCGCCGCGTCCGAAATGGATTCCAGCGGGTCTGAGTGAGCCGCGACGTGTTCCCTCGCCTGCGCGGGAGCCGGAATACTTTTACTCTGTAGGGTATCAACATTGGGGGATAAACGAGTAGCCGCGCTGAGTCTTTGTCACTGCCCGCAACCAAATTCAGATGACTCTCACGGCGATACACCCCAGCGTAACTCCCGGACGAAGTTCGCCGCTGGGCGCCGCAATCGTCAACGGCGGCGTTAATTTCAGCGTCTTCTCGCGCAATGCATCGGCAATGGAGTTGTTGCTCTTTGACCGGGAGGACAATGCGGGGCCGTCCCGGGTGATCCCGTTGGACCCTACTACCAGCCGAAGCTATCACTATTGGCACGCCTTCGTCCCTGAGATACGGCCGGGCCAGCTTTACGGCTACCGAGTGCACGGGCGGTTCGACCCCGCCAGCGGCAGGCGCTTTGATCCCAGCAAGGTCCTGCTCGACCCCTATGGACGCGGCGTCGTGGTCCCTCGGGGCTACTCCCGCGAAGCCGCTCGGAGACCCGGGGACAACTGCGCCACTGCGATGAAAAGCGTGGTGGTGGATCCTTCCGCCTACGATTGGGAAGGCGACACGCCGCTAAGGCGGCCATCTTCGAGGACCATCATCTACGAGATGCACGTTCGGGGTTTCACCCGGCATCCGAGTTCCAGCGTGAAGGAGAACCTTCGTGGAACCTACGCCGGGCTGATCGAGAAGATTCCCTATTTGAAACAACTCGGGGTTACGGCGGTCGAGTTGCTGCCAGTTTTCCAGTTCGATCCGCAAGACTCTCCTCCGGGCAAGGTGAACTATTGGGGCTACGCGCCGGTTTCATTTTTCGCACCGCATCACGCTTACAGCTCGCGGCGCGACCCGCTCGGTCCGATAGACGAGTTTCGGGACATGGTCAAGGCGCTGCACCGGGAAGGGTTGGAGGTCATTCTGGATGTCGTCTTCAACCACACCGCCGAAGTGGACCACACCGGCCCCACACTCAGCCTGCGCGGACTGGATAATTCCATTTATTACCTGCTCGAAGCTGATCCAGCCCGCTACGCGAATTTCAGCGGCACGGGAAACACGCTCAACGCCAACCACCCCATCGTTCGGCGGCTCATCGTGGACAGCCTTCGCTACTGGGTGGAAACGATGCACGTGGATGGCTTTCGCTTCGATCTCGCCTCCATCCTCGCGCGCGACCCTTCGGGCAAGGTTTTGCCGAACCCTCCCGTGTTGTGGGACATCGAGTCCGACCCGGTTTTGGCGGGCACCAAACTGATTGCGGAAGCTTGGGATGCCGCCGGCCTTTACCAGGTCGGCAGTTTCATTGGCGACAGTTGGAAGGAATGGAACGGGCGCTTCCGCGATGATGTGCGCAGTTTTTTCCGCGGGGAAGACGGCTTTGTCGGGCGGTTGGCCGACCGGTTCCTCGGCAGCCCCGAGATTTACGGGCACAAAGAGCGGGAGGCCGAGCAAAGCGTCAACTTCGTCACCTGCCACGACGGGTTCACCTTGAATGACCTGGTGTCCTATAACCAGAAGCACAATGAGTCCAACGGCGAGGACAATCGCGACGGCGCGAACGAGAACCAAAGTTGGAATTGCGGTGTGGAAGGCCCCGGCAGCGACCCCGCCATCGAAAAGCTGCGCGAGCGCCAGATTAAGAACCTTCTGGCCGTGACCTTCCTTTCTTTGGGCGTGCCCATGCTCTTGATGGGCGACGAAGCGCGGCGGAGCCAGCGCGGGAACAACAACGCCTACTGCCAGGACAATGAAACCAGTTGGTTCGACTGGAACCTCGTCCGACAGCACGCGGGCCTCCACCGGTTCGTCCAGCTGCTGGCTACTCGCCGCGCCTTGCGCAAAATGGATACGGAGCGTCCAAGGCGGAGTTTGAACCAGTTCCTGCGGGGCGCCACGAAGGCTTGGCATGGCATCAAGGTTTGCCAACCTGACTGGAGCGAGCAATCGCACAGCCTGGCGTTCAGCGCGGAAGTACCGGAAGAAAACCTCTCTCTTTACATGATTTTCAATGCTTACTGGGAGCCCCTCGAATTCGAGTTGCCGTTCGCGGCCGGCCAACCCTGGCGCCGATGGATTGATACGTCGCGTGACTCGCCGAACGATATCCAGGATTGGCCTTCCGCTCCTGTGGCTAAGGGTCGAACATATCTTGCAGGACCTCGTTCAGTCGTAGTATTAATTAACCGCCGCGGCAATGGCGTCGAACGGTGAACATCCAAAACTTCGCCAATCAGGTGGCCCGCCAAGAAGGTTTTCACGATACCAGTCGCGCTCTCGATGCGCTGCTTCGGATTTCTCTGATGTTCGCGCCGGGAGCGCGCTACGCGCGAATCATCAATCTTATTTGCACGTTGCGGCTGCGAACTTCGCGCTCAACCTTCGTGATGTTAAGGCCGCCCTGCCGCATTTTGACGACGCCGTCCGCCTGTCGCCGAGCAACACGACTTATCGCTGGAATTGCAACCGATGCCGCAGAGTCGGGCTGCCCTGCGGATTTCCGCGATTACCGGCCAACGCGTACCGCCCGAACTAGAGGCGCTATCACCCGAAGAGGTCGCATTACAGCGCGCAGGCAAAGTTAACTTCGTGCATGCCGCTCAAAGGATGACCAGTGTCGAAGTGATGACCGCCCAGGTCCATGATGTGGACTCGCACGCCCAAGTTCTCGCGCAGGGTGTGAATCGTGTTTTGCACGTCCATGGCACTGCGGCCCAGCCGGTCAATTTTGGGGACGATCAGATGTTTGTGTTGGCCTCGCTCCAGCAAGTGAAGCAAGGCCGCGCCTTTGGGGCGCTGGCCAAAGGGAACAGTGCCGCTGATGTCGTCCTCCAGAAAGACGGCGTGATCATCGACGCTGAAACCGTTGGCCTTGGCCCATTGAAGCATGTTGGCTTCCTGGGCTTGAATGGATTGCTCCTGACGATTTGTCGAACAACGACCGTAGAGGGCGGCCAATTCAGGCGGTGGCGAGATCTGCGAACCATTCATGCGCTGAGGGCAGCGTTTGGATTTGGTGAGGCGGCCTCTGTTTCGGAGTGAAGGAGGAGAGCGTTGTCAGCATCGAGCAAGGCCTGGCACACATTGCCGCAGGCAAAGGTGGCGATTTGCCGAATGACGTGTTCGGACAACGCGGTGGAAAGTCTTCGCAATAGGACTTCGATTTCATCGGCAGAAGACGCCGCGAGATCAAAGACCAGAAAGCGAGATTGAAATCGTTCTTCCAAGTCGTTGATCGAGCAATTGCTCGTGCAGACCAGGGCCGTGTGACTGGGCAACTCATCCAAGAGAGTGAGCAGGCGCACCTGTGCCACCATCGGCACTTTGTCCACCTCTTCGATGCGGATGAGGCGGTATTGGCCGAAGAGTTCGCGGTAATGCAGTGACGCGGCGATCTCTTCGACGGCTTCGATTCGCACCTGGGTGCCATTGAGCAGCGTGGTGTGCCAACGGTCGCAGTTCAATCGAGCCATGAAGTAATTGGCGAGTTCGGTTTTACCAATGCCGGTTTGCCCAGTATGAGCACTTTAAGTGCGGTGCCTTGCGGCAGAGTTCCAGCCAACAATCGGTCAATGGAAAGAGCCACCGTTCTGGCTGGCCCGATAAAGTCATTCGGTGTTTTGGGTTTGTAGGTGGAAGGAAACGTCATAACGCGCAAGCGGAATGGTTAGAGTGGTTGCCGAAAGTAATTTCCGGATGAGAGAGTTTAAACGGCGTAGCGGCGGCTCGGTAGAGCGCCGTCTTTGCCCTGGTTTACGGCGTTTTTCCGAAGCGCCGCTACGCTAAAGGGAGGACTCACCACCTTGGTAAGTGGAAGTTTATTTTGGCAACCGATCTAGCCAGGCAAAGTGTATTGGCCGAAAGCTCTCATTCTTTGTTACCTTCGCTTCCTTCTGTTAAAGAATTGCATCGTTCCCGCTCCAGGAGAAGGAACCGTATTCGCGCCGAAGCTTGTCTTTTCCGCCAGGTTCTGTTACACTCAGACATCATCGACCGAAGACCAGCGAGCACTTGTGTGGAGATGTAGCTCGCGAATTCCATGAGGTAAAATTACGCCGTGCACCATGAAAGGAGCTACTCCTATGAAAACTATCCGAACAATTAGCTGTTTGTGCACGCTGCTGGCTGTCCATGCCTATGCCTACGCCCAAGGCACTGCGTTTACCTATCAAGGCCATTTGACTCAAACGGGTAATCCGGCCAATGGACTTTACGAAATGCAGTTTGCGCTTTATGACGCCGTCACGGACGGCACCTTGGTTGGCACGCCGGTCAGCCTCGCGCCTGTCACGATTAGCAATGGTTTGTTCACTGTCTCATTGGACTTCGGGAATAGTGCCTTCCCGGGCGCGGCACGTTGGCTGGAACTCAGTTTGAATATTTTTGGCAGCGACATGGTGCCGACGACATTGCACCCGCGCCAGCCAATCACCGCCACGCCTTACACGCTCCACGCCGCCAATGCAGCCAACCTCATGAGCTTCATCAATGCGCCCATGGACATCAAAGCAAATGGCCAGCGCGTGCTCCGGCTGGAGAGCGCCCCATTTGGTTTGGTCAACATCATCGGTGGCAGCAACACCGTGTCTCCAGACGTCGCAGGCGTGTTCATTGGCAGTGGTGAGGACAATCATATTTTTGGCACCAATTACAAATCAGCCATCGTGGGCGGAGAGAGCAATGTCATTAGAACCAATTCTTCCTATTCATTCATCGGCGGAGGCGCTGATAATCGCATCGATAACAATTCGGGAACCTCGACCATTGGCGGTGGCGGCGGAAATCGCATCGGTCCTGAGGCGCCGTCCAGCACCATCTCAGGCGGCGCAGACAATCTAATCCAGAAGGGAGCGGAAATCGCGACCATCAGCGGTGGCTCAGCAAACAGGATCGCAACGAACGGCCTTGGAAGCGTGATCAGTGGTGGTGTGGCCAACCGTCTCAGCGGGACCTACTCGGTGATTGTGGGCGGCTTGGAGAACAGTCTCGACAATGGCACGTACGCTTGCGCTATCGGGGGTGGTCACAGTAACACGATTAAGAGTAACTGCGTCGCCGGAGCGGTCGGCGGTGGTCAGCTCAACATGCTTAATCTTGGTGCTCACGGCAGTACCATTGCAGGCGGCTGCTTGAATAAGATCGAAGAGTCTACACACTACAGCACCATCGCGGGAGGTAGCGGTAATAGCATCGACTCAGGTGCACATGACGGCGCGATTGGTGGCGGGAGCGGCAACACTATCACGGGCAAACTGGGAACCATCCCCGGCGGACGAGAGAACAGTGCCACAGCCTATGCCTTTGCGGCTGGCAAGCGAGCCCGGGCCAACCATCTTGGCTCCTTTGTGTGGGCGGATTACGGCGAAGATCCAGCCGCTTCTACCTACCTCAATCCATTTTCTTCGCAGGCGAATAACGAGTTTGCCATTCGCGCCACCGGTGGCGTTCGTTTCGTCAGTGCCATCAACATGACCAACGGCATCCCTGTCGCTGGTGTCGTGCTTGCACCAGGCAGCGGCACATGGTCCACTCTCAGCGACCGCAACGCCAAGGAAAACTTCGCTGCTGCCAACTCCCGCGAAGTTTTGGAAAAAGTCGCCGCCCTGCCGTTGTCCACGTGGAATTACAAGGCGCAGGACCAATCCATCCGCCACATCGGTCCGATGGCGCAGGATTTCAAAGCCGCCTTTGGCGTGGGAGAGAACGACAAGACGATTACCACGGTGGACGCCGATGGCGTGGCGCTCGCGGCCATTCAAGGATTGAATCAAAAGCTGGAAGCGGAGTTGAAAGCGAAGGATACCCACATTGAAGCCCTGCAGAAGCGTGTCGAGCGATTGGAAGAATTGCTGAACGCGCTGGCCGCCCGAAACTGAGCCGCTGTCTAGAGCGTTTTAAGCAACGCTGTAACCGGATGAAAACTAGATAGAACTGCCAGCGGTGCTTCATCCAAAAGGGGAAGTCTTTCTCTGGAGATAGAAGTTGGATGCAAGTCAGAAGTTCCATCACTCTCCGTTATGTCCGGCAGCGTTCTCTGGTGCGCAGCGATGCGCGCTGTAGCCCGGATAATCCAACGTGTGCCGGAAGTGGAGCAGAGCCGGCTCTTCGTGGAAGGTATTGCTCAGCCAATAGCCGTCTCGCTGATACCATTGGCCATAGAGGATAATGCCACGGCCGCCTAATGTGGCGAATTTGTTGATACCTTCGATCAAGTGTAGAAAGCCAAGTCCGTAAACGGAGCAAAGGAAGGCAACCACACGGCTATCACTCCATTCCCCAGCGGGTAATTTCACGTCGGGCCGTTGCAACGCATGCAGGATCATTGCCCGCCAATCCGGGATGTGCCCATTGTGGAAGAGCACCAGGCGGCCATGACCTTTCAGATCCAGTAGCACACTGCGACTAATTGGAAACGGATGACACAAACGGGCGCTTCTTCCGCCGACCGTGGCTTGTCGGAAATGGATGATGTAAGGTGGCCTAAATCCGGGCATAGCCGCTTTTAATCTTTCCAGGTTTAGCCCTTTGGACCAATGCACGCTTCCTTTCTCCAACCAGGCAACACCGATCCCGTCGCCATGAAACTGCTGGGCCGTGTCGAGTAAGGATGGATCGGGGGCCTTGGCGCTCACCGCAATGATCAGACACATAGATCTTCTCCTGTTAAACCGAATGTTCACCAACCAAAGCCAAGGCAGGGATTTCGTCTTGTTCCTCGACGGGCTGGCTGCGCTCCGTCCAGACATCTTCAATGTGTTCGCCGGTTTGCGTTTCCAACTCCGGCAGGGGTGCTTGCTCGTGTAAGGCGAAGCGGCGCTGCGGATTTTTGTGCAGATAGCTTTCGATGCTCCAAAGCAACAGACGTGCAGCCTCTAAAGCCGTCTGGTGCTTTTGAAACATGGGAAAGAGCCGGCACTCCAGCGTGCCGCGCAAGGCGTAGCAAAAATTCAAATGGCAATAACGGGCGCTGTCTTTGCACGAAAGCCACACCTGCTCGTCTGGCTGGAAGCGCGCTTCGCAATAGCTATTGTGACCGGAAAGCCGGTGAAGGAATAAATCACGGTCCTGTCCGTAAAGTTCTTCACCAAACACTTTGGCTCTGGCCAGAAAGAAGGAATAAAATTCCTGTTCCATCAGCAGGGAGTAATCGACCGTTCGCTTCAACGAGACATGAACGTGAAACCCACAGGAACTGTTGATGACATCGGGATAATTCTGGCGAACCCAGCGTGGCATCTCTCTTGGTTTCAATGGCGGTGAAACGACTTCTCCCATGTAGGCTGCACAGACATCTACCGAGCCATCATTCTTGATACCAGGAGGGCGGGCGCGTGTCCCAGCCGCCTTCCAATTCCAGACCCACCCGCTCAATCCTGCGCATAAGGTTGCTCTTTAGTCGTGATGGTCAGTTGGAGGTCTATGGGCGAGAGAAAATCCCGATAGAGATTTTTGGCCCAGCTTTTCAACTGGTTAATCCGTTCCTTGATGAAAGAACTGGAATATGGCCCCGGCAACTCAAACCTCACGCCCTGAGAGAGGCCGACCGCCCGCAGCACCGACAGATTGTAATAGCCGCCGGCATCCAGTCGGTCCCCCCACTTGTTGAAGATCAGATTGCTGCCGTGCAAGTGGCGGGTCAGTTCATGACCTGACTCCAGCCGATAGCCAGAGACTTCGGGCCAGCGACTGTCCTGGTTGTAATCCTCGCGGCCCTCAGCAATCGCTTTGAAGACGTTCTCCAACGGAGCGGATTTCAAGAACAATGACAGCCCATTGGGAGTGCGTTTGACCTTCAAGGTGAGCAGGGTCTTTTTGTGTCGATCTACAATTTCGGTTTCATTCTCCATTGCGGTTCCTTGGTTTGAGGGTTTCGGGGAAAATCATGGACCGTCGGTTCTGCCCGCACGCCGGCTCAACCGTTCGCGCCAGCGTGGCAGGCGAATGGACAACAGCGATTGCGCTTCGGGTGAAGGATCACGATCCTTCATCGGGGACCAGCGCTGAATGCGCCGCACTTGGTTCGTGCCGATGTTCACGGAGAGTGGATTGAATCGTTGGTTCATAAATCTTCGGCCAAAGACGGCGAGCCACTTCCAGGGCGCCTCGCTTGTAAACGGTCACGCAAACCAGTTGCTGTCCGTCATAAAGAGCCCAGAAGCGGTGGCCGTATTTTTGGATAGTCGGTTTGGAGTTGGGTCGGATCATGGGAAGAAAACCTGAGCGGAATGAGGCCGGGGTTTTTCGGGAGGCCGTTTCTACAGTGCGGTGATGGTTCTCCTAAGAAACTCTTACGGCCGTTCCGTGATCTCCTTCGATTGGGAAAGCTTAAAAAATAAAAGAGCCGGACTGGAAGTAACCAGTCCAGCTCTCACGGAGCACAGCAAAGAGGGACGCCGAAAGATTCGGCGTCCGTGCTTTACCGTGCGTTAGCGGGAACAGGATTGGTGAAGGTGACCGAAAGCGATCCGACAACGTTCGGAGGCCAGGAAAGGGGCCTTGCGCGGAGAGAAGCATTCTGTCAGTCTCCGCCTGAGCCAGGTCTTCAAAACGAGGAGAAACCGGTTTGGAGACGTGCAATCAATGAATGGCAATCTATGCCTCGCATCTTTGATAACATAGCTACCGAACTTCTGCCGGCGCTACGCCAGACGCTGGAATCTGCCGAGCGTTCTGATTTCTGTGTTGGCTACTTCAATTTGCGCGGTTGGAAAGCAATTGATGCACTGGTTGAAAAATGGGCTGGCGGTAACGGGCACCAGTGCCGGCTCCTGATCGGTATGCAGCGGCTTCCGCAGGAAGAATTGCGCCAGGCTTATAGTCTTTTGCCGCAAGAAGACCAGGTCAGCAATCAAACCGTCATTCGCCTAAAGCGCCGTCTCGCGCAGGAATTCCGCACTCAATTGACTTTCGGCGCTCCCACCAATGAAGACGAAGCCGGTCTGCGTCGTCTCGCCGGTCAACTCAAATCGGGCAAGGTCGTGGTGAAGCTTTTCCTCCGTCATCCACTCCACGCGAAGCTATATCTCTGCTTTCGTCCGGACGCCGACAATCCCATTACCGGCTATCTCGGTTCCAGCAATCTTACGCTCGCCGGTCTTTCACATCAGGGCGAACTAAACGTGGATGTGCTCGATCACGACGCCACGCAAAAGCTCGCCCGTTGGTTCAATGACCGCTGGGGCGATCGGTGGTGTGTGGATATCACCGAGGAACTTATCGAAGCCATCGAAGAAAGTTGGGCGCGGCTCGACGTTATTCCGCCTTACTGGATTTACATCAAGATGGCGTACCACCTTGCTGAAGAAGCGCGAGCGGGGTTGTCCGAGTTCTCCATCCCCACGGATATGCGTGGCACGTTGTTGGACTTTCAATCCGCAGCGGTTCGCATCGCGGCGCGGCATTTACAAAAGCGTGGCGGCGTCATCCTCGGCGACGTTGTAGGCCTTGGCAAAACGCTTATGGCCGCTGCGCTTGCGCGTGTCTTCCAGGACCCCCCGCACTCGCTCGAAACACTTATCCTTTGCCCGAAGAATCTCACCGGCATGTGGGAGGATTACGCGCACCGGTATCGTCTCATCGCAAAAGTCGTTTCCACCACACAGGCGCAACGCGTCCTGCCGGAACTGCGCCGCTTCCGGGTCGCTATCATTGACGAAAGCCATAACCTCCGAAATCGCGAAGGCCGTCGATGGGCTGTCATCCGCGATTACCTTTCCCGGAACGCCACCAAGTGCATCCTCGTATCGGCCACGCCCTACAACAAAGCTTACCTCGATCTCGCCAACCAACTACGGCTCTTTCTCGAACCCGAAGATGTTGTCGGCATCCGCCCGGAGGAATATCTGCGCCGTGAATGCGATTCCCGTGTGGACGAATTCACGCGCAAGCACCAGTGTCCGGTGAATTGCCTTTCGGCTTTTGAGAAAAGCGGACACGCCGACGATTGGCGCGAGTTGATGCGCCTGTTCATGGTTCGCCGCACCCGCAGTTTCGTCGAACGCAATTACGCGTTCACCGAATGTCCCTCGTGCGCAACGGCGGTGCGGGCTACCGATGAAAAATGCCCGAAGTGCGAGCGCGTCAAAACAAAAGAGGACCGCCGCTTCCTCATTCTCGAAGGCGGCATCCGTTTCCATTTCCCAAAGCGCGTGCCAAAGAAACTTACCTTCCGTGTGCGTGATGACGATGCGGACGACCAATACGCCCGCCTCTACTCCGTCAAGGTGGTGGATACAATCCGCCTGTTGCACCTGCCGCGCTACGGCCTGGCCAATTACCTGAAGCCCACGCCCGACCAACCGCCCACGCCGGACGAAGCCGAGGTGATGAAAAACCTCTCGCGAGCGGGCAAGCGGCTTATTGGCTTCTGTCGGATAAATCTTTTCAAGCGTCTCGAAAGCAGCGGCCACGCCTTTCTACTCTCCGTTCGCCGACACATTCTGCGCAATTTCATCTATGTTCACGCCCTGGAAAAAGGCTTGTCACTCCCGATCGGCACACAGGACGCGGGCTTGTTCGACACGCGGAGCGACGATGCCGACCGTGACGCTCAAACAACCGGCAAACTTTTTGAAGATGAAGGCGACCAATCCACGGCAACCAACGCGACCGCAAACAGCCTCGACGAATTTGCGACCGAAGCCGCAGCCGCATACCAAACACTTCATAGTGAACACAAAAGCCTGTTCGATTGGTTGCGGCCCGATGTGTTCACCGAAGACCTTGCCAAGCATCTCAAGTTGGACGCGGTGCTCCTGTTCTCTGTTCTTGAGCTTGCTGGCAAGTGGCAGCCCGACAAAGACCACAAACTTGCCGAACTTGTTAAGCTGCTCACTAAAAAGCATCCAGGCCAGAAGGTGATTGTCTTTTCGCAATTTGCCGACACTGTCGATTACCTGGCGGAGCAACTGCGCGACCTCAAACAGCTCGCCCCTGTCACCGGTGACACCGAAGACCCGTCCGCCTTCGCCCGCCGGTTCAGCCCGGAGAGCAACAAGGCACGCGACCCGGAAGAGCGGAATTATGTCCCGCCATCCGCCGAACTGCGCGTAGTCATCGCCACGGATGTTTTGAGCGAAGGCCAGAATCTTCAGGACGCGGCCATCGTCGTGAACTTCGATTTGCCGTGGGCCATCATCCGGCTCATCCAGCGCGCGGGCCGTGTGGATCGTATCGGACAAAAGGCCGAAGAGATTCTTTGCTACTCGTTTCTGCCCGCCGAGGGTGTTGAACGTCTCATCCACCTACGCTCGCGCGTGCGCCAGCGTTTGCAGGAAAACGCCGAGGTCGTTGGCACAGACGAAACCTTTTTCGAGGACGAAAAACACGACGGACTCATCCGCGATCTTTTCACCGAGAAATCCGGTGTCCTCGACGACCCTGAAGACAACGAAGTGGACCTCGCCTCGCTTGCCTACCAGATTTGGAAGAACGCCAGCGAGGCCGACTCTTCGCTCAAGAAAACTATCCCGGATTTGGCGAACGTCGTATTCTCCACCAAGGCGCTTTCCGCAATCCCGCCCAGACTGGCAGCCGCAGCCGGGCCAAAACCCGTCCCCGGCGTCATGGTTTATGTCCGCACAGCCGACGGCAACGACGCGCTTGCGTGGGTGGATGAAGAGGGCCGCACCGTCACCGAATCACAGCACGAAATTCTTCGCGCCGCGACGTGCGAGCCTGACACGCCCGCACTGGCGCGCCTGCCCAATCACCACCAACTCGTCCAAACCGCAGTCGCCGGAATTCAAAAGGAACACATCACCACCGGTGGGCAGCTTGGTAAACCATCGAGCGCACGGCGGCGCGTTTATGAGCGACTCAAGGATTACGCCGCAGGCGTGAAGGACAGTCTGTTCGACATCAAACCGCTCCATGCCGCCATTGATACCATCTATGACCAACCGCTGACTGAAGCAGCCCGCGACATGGTCAATCGCGAACTCCGCACCGGCGTTACGGATGAGAAACTGGTCGAGCTCATCCTTGCACTGCACGAAGAAGACCGCCTCTGCATTCCCAAGGACGATGTGAAAGCCCGCGAGCCGCAAATCATTTGCTCGCTCGGCATCCGCGCCGATTGATTTATGGCCCTCAACCTCACTCGCACGCGGCAGTTGCTTCAGGACTTTGAGTTCAGCCGCCTCTTTATCGAAGAGTTGGGCTGGTCTCCGCCTGCAAATCGCAAGCCGGTTGCCGCCAAAGCCGGGGACTTTGCTTACACGCGCACACCCATGGCGGAGCTTTCTGGAATCGGCGTCTTTTCGATCACCACGCAAGGCGGCTCAATCCCGGATGCCAAAACGCGAATCGCCATCCAGAAACAAGTTGCGGAGAACTGCTACGAAAATCTTCTCATCTTTACCGACGCCGCGCGGACGCAAAGCCTTTGGTATTGGATCAAGCGCGAATCCGGCAAGTCGCATCCGCGCGACCATCTCTACGTCAAAGGCCAGCCGGGCGATCTGTTCATCAGCAAACTCGCCTCGCTGGTCGTGGACATCAGCGAACTCGATGCCGAGGGCAACATCGCGGTGGCTGAAGTTGCGAGCCGTCTGAAGAAAGCCCTCGATGTCGAGCGCGTCACCAAAAAGTTTTACGGCGAATTCTCCGAGCAACACCTTGCCTTCCTCGAACTCATCCAGGGCATTCCCGACGACCGCCAGCGCCACTGGTATGCTTCGGTGCTCCTGAATCGGCTGATGTTCATTTATTTCCTGCAACGGAAATTCTTTCTCGACGGCGGCGACGAGCGTTATCTCCAGAACAAACTCGACCAAAGCAAAAAGACCGGCAAAGACCGTTACTATTCCGTCTTTCTCAACGTGCTGTTCTTTGAAGGATTTGCCAAGCCGGACACGCAGCGCGGCGATGAAGCCAAAAGACTTCTCGGCAAAATCAAATACCTGAACGGCGGACTTTTCCTCCCGCATTCCATCGAACAGCAGAACGCAAAAATCCGCATCCCGGACGTTGCGTTCGAGAACATCCTGAAACTGTTCGAGCGCTATTCGTGGAATCTGAACGACACGCCCGCAGGCAAAGCCGACGAAATCAATCCCGACGTGCTCGGTTACATCTTCGAGAAATACATCAACCAAAAGGAATTCGGCGCTTACTACACGCGCCCGGAAATCACCGAATACCTTTGCGAACAGACCATCTACAAGCTGGTCCTCGACCGGACCAATCAGTCAACGCTCGCCCTCACCCCGGCCCTCTCCCCCGGGGAGAGGGTGAATCGCACTCCGTCTCACGGCAAATCGAGTGCATCCTTTTCATCGAGCGCGGCGGATGTTTCTCCCTCTCCTGGGGGAGAGGGCCGGGGTGAGGGCGGACGTTTCTCCTCCATCTCCGACCTCCTCCTGAATCTCGACGCCCCGCTCTGCAAACGCCTGCTCGACATTCTCCCGCAACTTTCCCTGCTCGACCCCGCCTGCGGTTCAGGCGCGTTCCTCGTCGCGGCGATGAAGACGCTCATCAATCTTTATTCCGCCATCATCGGCAAGATTGAGTTCCTCAACGACCCCGTGCTCAACCAATGGTTCAGCGACATCCGCCGCGAACATCCGTCGCCCGCGTATTACATCAAGAAACGCATCATCACCGACAATCTTTATGGCGTGGACATCATGGAGGAAGGCACGGAAATCGCCCGGCTGCGACTCTTCCTCGCGCTCGTCGCTTCCGCGCAGAACGTGGACCAGCTCGAACCGCTGCCGAACATTGATTTCAACATTCTCGCCGGAAATTCCCTCATCGGTTTGCTGCGCGTGGACGCGGCGAAGTTCGACTCCGCCGAGGTAGGGCGCGTCAGTCCCCTGCGCGCCGCTGCTGGAACGTCAGGCGACGGCGCGCACGGAGTGACGCGCCCTACCAGTCAAGGCCGCATGACGCTTGTTCACGAACCAAGCGAACGCGACCTCGGTTTCACTGTCGAATCCAAGACCGCGCCCACGAAAAAGGAAACCGCCGCCGCGTTCGTCGCGGAACGGAATGCCGAGCGATTCGCCGCGCTGCTGGAACACAAAAACAAATCCATCGAGCTTTACAAGAAACACGCGTTTGCCGGCGGCGAAGTGAAGGGCTTGCGGCAGGAGGAACGGCTGCTCCATCTCCGCAGCGACATCGAGAACGTGCGGCGCGAAGCCTACACGCGCATGAACGAGATGTTGCTCAGCGAATTTCAGGCGCTCGGCATCGTGTTTCAGGAAGCCACCTGGGACGAAAAGAAGAACGAGGAAGGCAAGCCGCTCAAACGCCCGCTCAAGCTGGCGGACATCGAGGCGTTGCACCCGTTCCATTGGGGCTATGAATTTGACCAGGTGCTGCTGCAACGCGGCGGGTTCGACGCCATCATCACCAATCCGCCGTGGGAAATCTTCAAGCCGAACGCCAAGGAATTTTTTGAGCAATACTCCGAACTCGTCACCAAGAAGAAGATGGCGATTCACGATTTCGAGAAGGCGCAGGCGAAGCTGTTGAAGGATTCCGAAATCAAGGCGGCGTGGCAGGAATACTTGAGCGGCTACCCGCACGTCAGCGCGTTTTTCCGCTCCACGCCGCAATACAAGAATCAAATCAGTATCGTGAACGGCAAGAAGGCCGGTTCGGACACCAACCTTTACAAACTTTTCACCGAGCAATGTTTCAACCTCATGCGCGCGGGCGGTCGTTGTGGCATTATTATTCCGAGTGGCGTCTACACCGACCTCGGAACAAAGCAGCTTCGAGAAATGCTATTTTCCGAAGCGCAGACCGACACTATTTTTGGATTTTCAAATGAACGCTTCCTATTCGAGGAGGTGCATCATTCCTTCAAGTTCTGCCTGCTGTCCTTCGAAAAAGGCGGCAAAACAGAATGTTTTCGAGCTGCGTTCAGACTCAATCCCCGTGAAGCGATCAGCTCGGATGATCTCGAATCTTTTCTGCACTCTCCTCAACAACATCTTTATATCAAAACCGAATTGGTGCGTCGGTTGTCACCCGGTTCAATATCCATAATGGAGTTTAAGACTCCGCTCGATACTGTCATTGCTGAAAAAATGCTTAAGTTTCCCATGCTTGGCGAAGAAATCCCCGGTAAGTGGAATTTGCATCTCACGGCTGAATTTCACATGACGAACGACAGTCACCTCTTCAAAGCGGAGCGAAGCAAGGAACGCCTTCCGCTTTTTGAGGGAAAAATGATTCATCAATTCGAGTGCAATTTGGATGAACCCAGATATTGGCTTTCTGAACGAGACGCAAGTAAGGCTCTGAAGGGAAATAAAGCGGATTCAAAAGATGTGCTTGATTACAAAAGCCACCGATTCGCGCATCGAGCAATAGCTAGAAGCACTGATTCACGCACCATGATAGGCACGGTGCTTCCTTCGACAGTATTTGTCGGTCACTCATTAAATGTCAGCAAGGGGGCGATGACTGGAAATGTTGTATTGTATGTGTCAGCGGTGTTTAACAGTTTGGTTTTCGACTTTTCGCTTCGACAAAGAGTGTCGGCCAATCTGACGATGTTTTTTATCTATCAGATTCCCGTCCCACGCCTGACAGAGAAAGACGCCGCGTTTGGGCCAATCGTCATGCGCGCGGCCAAGTTGATTTGCACCACGCCGGAGTTTGATGACCTGGCCAAAGAAGTCGGTCTGGGCAGTCACAAGCAAGGCGCAACCGCTCCCGCCGAACGCGCCCGGTTGCGCGCGGAACTGGACGGTCTGGTCGCCCAGCTCTACGGCCTGACAGAAGGCGAATTCGCCTACATCCTCACCACCTTTCCGCTCGTCGCCCAAGGCGTGAAAGACGCCGCGCTGGAGGCTTACCGGGCGTTCGCGCCCAAATCCGCCGACCAACAATTGGCCGCCGATATCGCCAAAGGCGAAAACGCGACGCTGGAGTTCAAATCTTCCGCGCGCTGGGATTTGAAGCTGGGCCAGGCGAGCAAGGTGATGGAGCAGGTCATTGTGAAAACCGCCGCCGCCTTCATGAACAGCGCGGGCGGCACGTTGCTCATCGGCGTGGACGACGACGGCAAGGTGCTCGGTCTGGAAAACGACTACAAAACGCTCGGCAAAAAACAAAACCGCGATGGTTTCGAGAACTGGCTCACGTCGCTGCTGTTGAATGAATTGGGCAAGGATTGCGCGCCGCACGTCCAGCTCGCCTTCTGCGAAAGCGAAGGCCGCGATGTCTGCCGCATGACGGTGAAGCCGTGCCATCGTCCGGCCTTCGTGAAAGACGGCAACGCCGAGCACCTGTTCATCCGCGCGGGAAATTCCACGCGCCAACTGACGACGAAAGAGGCGTTGGATTATTGCAAGCAGAGGTGGCCGTGAACTACGACATCGAATACTGCCTCGGCCGCCACGGCGGTGAGAGCGAAGAATGAACTATCAAATTGATTTCAAGCCGCGCGCGGTCAAGGACCTCAAGAAGCTGCCGCCACAGGACAATCGCCAGATCGTGAAGAAAATCGAGGCGATGCAAAGCGATTTGGCGGGAGATGTGAAGCGGCTGACGAACTTCACGCCGGAATATCGGCTGCGCGTGGGCGATTACCGAGTCTTGTTTGAAATCGAGGGCCAGACGATGGTAATCTACCGCGTGTTGCATCGGAAGGATGCCTACAAATGAAAGCGACAAATACCATAACATTACATCCTGAAATCTTGAAGAAGAACGGCAAGAACCAATTCGTCGTGCTGCCATATGAGGAATTTCTGGCCGTCCAGGAACGCCTCGCCGATGCGGAAGATCTGCTCGAACTGCGCAAAGCCAAACGCGCAGAAAGGAAGAAGCGCTCCATCCCGCTGGCGCAAGTGAAACGCGAACTCGGAATGCGTTGAGCGGCGAATTCTTAATGCGGCGGACTACGGCTTCACGGCGGAGAAGTTGAACTTCATCCTGAACTACGACATCAAAATACCGCCTCGGCCGCGACACCGACTGGGCCAAAGAGCATCTCATGGACGCCGTTATCTGGACGGCCCTGGCACCAAATTTCCTGGAAGTCACGAAAAAGCCCTATTCCGTCGAAGCAGCCGTTGATTACCTTGCCAATTTGAGTATGGAAACTGCCGCCAGGGCTGGCGATTACATTGACCGAACATTACCTGAAATTGATACACCACTACGCCGCGCGCTCGCGCTTCACAAAAATCGCCATTAATGCAAACTTTGATCGAGAATTTGAAGAAACTCGCCGCCCAGAAGATCAGCAAAGCCAAACTCCAGGCTCTTCAGCAGGCCCGCGCCGATGCCAGCGATCTATTGGAGCGCCTTGAACCCAGGTCCTCTCGGACTTTCAGTCGGCACGCGAAGAGGTTGAGTCTGTTTTGGGCGAACTTGTCGAATCCGGTATCGATGAGCTTGAAATGGCAGAGGACAAGGATGTCCGAGCTGGACGCGTTGCAGGCGGAGGTGGACGCGCTGAAGCGCCTGCAAACCGAGATCGCCGGCAGGCAGGGCCTGAACGCACCATTGGCTGCCTTGCTCCCCGCCATCCTCGACTGCGCCTCCAAAGGAGAATTGTAAAAATAATGAAACCACTCCCAACGAATCCATTGCGGAATCGGCAGGTCCACTGGCTTTGGTTTGTTGTGGCAACGGTGGTGCTGATTGTGATCATTCCACTGCTGCCGTTACCCTACCGAAACACCGAAGTCCTGATTGCCGCAATCGGTGGGCTGTGGGGGTTGGCCTTCTTTCTCCAAAACGGCCACAAGGAAGATGCCAAGTTCATGAAGGAATTATTCGAGTATTTCAACAAACGTTACGACGACCAGAATAACGACCTCCAAAGCTGGCTTCAGCAGCAGGGTGAGTTCACGGAGAAGCAGAAGCTTGGTTTTATCGACTACTTCAACCTTTGCGCAGAGGAATCGGTTTTCCAAAAATTGGGCTACATCTACGACGAAGTCTGGGAATCGTGGCAGAACGGTATGCGCCAATATGGTCGAGACCCTCGTGTTGCCGCGTTGTGGAAAGAACAACAGGAAACCAAGTCCCACTACGGTTTCGAGTTCCCAATAGATGGAGAAAAGCGATGAAGCGTCTGCAACCCGAGCGTGAGCGTCACGCTAGCGTTATTGAAAGCGAGCATCTCCTGTTCTTCCAAAAGCAATAACGAGACCCGTTTTCAAAATCGACACTGGCTGCGGAAATTCGTGAAGTACCCTGCGCGTCTTCACGTGGGAACCTGATTCGCCTGGCCTACGGACAGCCTGTCCGTTTTTAAGCGAGCGGGTAACAATAGGTGAGTGAACGAACGAACTGACAGCGAGCTGCTTTGCGACTATGCCGAGAATGGCTCCGAATCCGCCTTTGCACAACTGGTGGGCCGGCACATCGCCCTGGTCTATTCGGTGGCGCTCCGCGTGGTCGTGGACCCGCATCTCGCGGAGGACGTGACCCAGGCCACATTCGCAATTTTGGCCAGAGAAGCGCGTCATCTGGTGGCACGGGCTTTCCTCTCAAGCTGGCTTCACCGAACGGCGTCGAACCAGGCGGCGAAATTAGTGCGCGGGGAAATGCGCCGGCGCGCGCGTGAACAGGAAGCGTATGCCATGCAAACGGTGTCACCCGAATCCGATCTCGAATGGAAACGAATCGCTCCGCTTTTGGATGTCGCGCTGAGCAAACTGGCCGAGGCAGACCGCGCGGTGATTCTCCTCCGCTTCTTTGAGAAGAAGACGGCGCGGGAGATGGGTGCCGCGCTCAAGCTCAGCGAGGAGGCAGCGCAAAAACGAGTCGCTCGCGCATTGGAGCGTCTGCGCAGCTTGTTGGTCGCTCAAGGGGCGGGCCTTTCGACCACGACGCTCGGCGCGCTGATCACGACTCAAGCGGTGGTTGCCACGCCGCTTGGCCTTTCAACATCCGTTTCGGCCGCTGCCCTGGCTGGCGGCACCGTGGCTGGCGGAATCACACTTACCACACTCAAACTCATTGTTATGTCCAAACTCAAAATCAGCGCCGTGAGCGCCCTGGTCGTTGCCAGCGTCGCGACTCCGCTCGTCATTCAACATCAAAACCTCACGCGCCTTCGCGCGGAGAAGGAGGTGTTCCAGGAGCAGGCCCGGCAAGTCAATGTCCTTCGTGGCGAGAACGAGGAGTTGTCGAGAGAACTTGCCAATGCGCGGCAAGGTCGATCATTGAGCAAGGCTCAACACGCAGAGTTGCTGCGCTTGCGGGGCGAAGTCGGCCCCTTGCGGCGTGACAGTCAGGATTTGGCGCGGCTTCGAGCCGGGCAGCAAGCCGAACAAGTCGCGGCCGCCCCTGCGCAGCCGGCCCCTGCCCGTGATTTCATTCCAGCCATGGCCTGGGCCAACGTGGGAGCCGACAAACCCGAAACCGCCATTGAGACGTTTTTTTGGGCAGCCAGGCACGGCGAAACCAATCTAATTGGCAATTTGCTCCGCTGGCAAAGAGATGCCGAAATTCCCGTTTCCGATGAACTGGACCAGACGTTTGCTGACGCGCTGGTCGGCGGCGCGACGCGCTTCGGCGGGTCGCTGCAAGGGTTCCGCGTCACCTCGCAACAACCTGAGCGGGACAACGAAGTCCGCATGGGCATCGAATTAACGAACAAGGATGGGAAGGCCGAAGCACATACGTTGCGGCTGGTTCGCGAAGATAATCAGTGGTTTCCCGTGATGCATGTGTGGCTGCAGGAGCAAGGAAGCGTGCGTGCAGCGTTGGACGTGCCGCCGAAGTTTGAGCAGCCCAAGTGAGAGTCCAGCTGCTGTGGTTGAAAAGTTTTCAACAGTATTGGTAGCGCGACTAACGGACATGAGCGGCTAAGCTGATCGTCGAAGCACCTTAGCTAACGGCGACGATGGACGGATAATCCAAACTTAGGTCGAATCTTGAGCCCTCAAGCTGACATGACGACTTACGATTTCTTTGCGACCCACCCCGAGGCTCGTTTTGCGCATGGACGTTGATTTCTTGGCGGTCTGATGGCAAACCAAATGTTGGCGTCAGCCGGTCGGACCAATTCGCGATAGTGTCGCAAGATCATTTGTGGCGAGGAGCCCGCCTCCAGCGCGACCTGAGCGACGTCTTGAATAACAGCTAACCGGTAAGAAATGAAAGAATGGCGCAGGCCATTTTGCTTCCATTTAACTCCACTGTCTTTGGCCAGCCACGCGAGCTGCTTGGGGATATTGGCAAACGGAACGACTGGCCCCTCGGCCTTAGCGTAGGGAAGCAGCCATTTCTTAAGGTTGGGCAGAACCGGCACGATTCTCCGACTGGCGGTCTTGGCCTTAGCCGCTTTGATCTCAATAAAACCCTCCTTCAGGTTTACCTCCTTTTTGACGCGCGCGGACCCTTCCTTGATTTCGGGTGTTTTTCTTGTCACGGTTGGTTTCGCCAAGCGTAGTACCATCAGCCTGAAAGGCTGCATCCATCGTAGCCGAGGGCAACGCCCTCGGAACAGTGAAGAGTACTCGCGCCCTTAAAAAGGGCTAAGCAAGGTTTCCACGCGGCAGGCTGCGATGAAAGCTATTGCTCTTCCACGGCACCGATGTCGCACGTCAACCCCACGCGGCGCGGAAGACCTCTCTGATCGGTGAGGGCTTCCCCACAAATGCCGGCGTCGATGACCGGCCTCCCCGGCAACGGTAGGTGTGTCAAAGTCCACCCTCCATTAAACTGCAGCGGCCCCAATAGCGGATTCACGGGATTGGCTGTGTCCCCCACCAGCGAGTGAAATAAGTCTCCCGCCAAAACGCTGCCGGCCGCATCGCCGATCAGGTTGTAATCCAGGGATGTGATTACTCCGCCCAGGTCCGGGGAGTATTGTGAATCCAGTGCCAGGCTTATGTTGCCCGCCACAATCGTGTTTTGAATGGTGAGTTGTTGCACACCGGGATTATCAAAACCGTTTAAGCCGCCGCCCAGGAAAGATCTGTTCCCGGTGATAGCGCTGTTCCTCACCTCGGCCAGGGCCAGGTTCCAGATGGCGCCACCGACGCCCGCACTTGAATTCCCCGAGAAGGTCGAGCTTTCCACCGTGAGGTTGCCCGAATTGTGGATCGCGCCACCGCCGGCAGCGAATGCCGGCGCTTGGTTGTCAGCAAACGTGCATCGGGTAATCTTCACGATGCTCGCAACCTGCATGACGCCGCCATCACTGGTCTCCGACCGGTTGCCTACGAAATTGCTGTCATTGATTTCAATCACGCAGTCAAAGTCATCCAGGAGAACGCCTCCGCTCGCATTCGCCAGGTTCTGATTGAAGTTGCAGCGACTAATCACGGCCGTGCATGGGCGAAAGAACTCGATCGCTCCCGCACTGCCGATAGTCTGGTTGGAATTCAGCGTGCAATCCAGGAGAGTCAACTGGGATGCTTCCACCAACAACGCTCCCCCTGATCCCGCCCAGTGGCCGTTCAATACACTTCGACAAATCGTCAATCTTCCCTCCGCGCTTGCCACAGCGCCTCCTGCACTGGCCGTTCCGCCTGAGAAATGGCTGTCCAGCACGGTCAGCGTTCCACCCGCGTTGAGGATGCTTCCTCCGGTGCCTCCATCGATGCGCGTTGTGTTGTTGGAGAACACGCAACTCTGCACCCATAGATGCCCCCCACTCAAAATGGCCCCGCCCCCGCTTGGCTCATGTCCGTTGACCAGAATCAGGCCCGACAGCGTTACATCGCCCCTGGGGATGTGAAAAATGCGGCCAGCGCCATTGGCATCCAGCACAACGGGGCCGGGCGCACTCGACTTAATGGTCACGTCTTTGTCGAGAGTCAGCTCTCGGCTGAGCAGGATTGTCCCGGCCACTTCGATTCGCACCACATCACCGTCGGAGGCGTCGGAAAGGATGTCACGCAACGATCCGCGGCCCTCATCGCTCAGGGTGCGCACTTTGCGGATGGCGGCCTGGGCATCGAAAGATCCGAGCGTCATGGCCAAGATCGTCACGCAGGCGGACTGGAGAAATAAACGGCAAGCAGAGGTCGGAATAAGGCTTTTCATAGGGTTTGGGGTCAAGCGACTATTTTCTCAACATCCCAATCATCGGAACTTCCCTCTCAAAACTTGAAATGCCGTTAACTCGACTCAGGGAAGCGGCGTTTGTGCTACCGCGCCCAGCTTTTTGTCAACGGAGTGCCCGACACTCTGATGACTTGCGCAGGGCCGAAAGGCGACACAATTCTTCTTTAACTCTGTCGCCCGATCTCCATTCGCGAACATCAAATTAGCGACGCCTCTTCCGCCCCCTTCTGCCACTCTGATGTGAAGAGGGAACGGATCTTTGCTTGCCAGCAAATCGGCCGCGCCGCGACAACTGATCCGGTTTCGTTGGCGTGATCCGGCGATCTGCTGTTCTCCGTCGATCAACGCGCCCGCGCGGCAGGAACACAGGACCATCCCGGCTGCTTTTGCTGAGCCGAAAATCCACCTGCTTCTTGAACGTGTTAACCTGCGACACTTGCACTTCCACTTTGTCGCCCAGGCGAATAACTCGTCGCGTTCGTCGGCCAATGAGGTGATTGCGCTCGGGATCGAAAAGGTAGAAATCATCTTCCATTGTCCAAAGCGGCACGAGGCCGCTCAGGCTCAGATCGGGCACATCGACGAAAAACCCCATATTGCGCACGTCAGTGACGAGTCCGGCATAACGCTGCGGCTGACCGGACTGGAGCTGTGCGTTGAGAAACGCGAATAGCTTCACGTCCTTGCTATCGCGTTCGGCATCGGCCGAATTCCGCTCGGTGTCCGAAATGTGATCGGCGGTCACCTTGAGTGAGTGCGTCGAGCCATGGCTGCTTTGAAACAAGGCGCGATGCACCACTAGGTCGGCGTAACGGCGAATGGGCGAGGTGAAATGCGCATATTTCTTTTTTGCCAAACCATAATGGCCGAGCGGCTCGACGGCGTAGCGGGCGCGCATCAGCGATTTGAGAAAACCAATTTTCAGCGCCTGGCCAATCGGGATTGTATTCAGCTTTTGCAACAACTTCTGGACTTCGTGGCGGTTGGCCAGATTACCGCACGGCACGTTGTGGCTGAGAACCTCTTCGCGATATTCCTGCAAGCGCTTCTCGTCAGGTTCCTCGTGAATGCGGTAAATCGCCTTCTGATTCTGGCCCATGAGCCGCGTCGCCACCGCTTCGTTCGCGAGCAACATGTATTCCTCGATCAATTGGTGCGAGACGTCGTTCACCACGCGTTCGATGCGTTCAATACGGCCATGTTCGTCGAGACGGATTTTCGTCTCGGGAAAATCGAGGTCCAACGAACCGGCTTTGAAACGCAGCCGCCGGATGCGTTGCGCCAGTTCGTGCGCCTGGTGCAGCATCTCCTCAATCAGGCCCACGGGCTGGCGTTGCAGAATCGCGAACACTTCCTGATAGCTGAAGCGGCGCTTTGAGTGAATGACGGCCGGATAGAATTTCGTCCTTAATACCCGTCCTTCGTTCGACAAAAGGAATTCCACGCATTTCGTCAGCCGGTCCACGTTCGGCTTGAGCGAACAGAGTTCGTTGCTCAGCGCTTCGGGCAGCATCGGGATGACGCGGTCCACAAGATAAGTCGAGTTGCCGCGCCGGCGCGCTTCATCATCAAGCGCGCTGCCGGGCTTCACGTAATGCGACACATCGGCGATATGGACCCACAGCTTCCAGCGATCTTCCGTAACACGTTGCAGGCAGATGGCGTCGTCGAAGTCCTTCGCGTCATCGGGATCGATCGTGATGACGCGATCACGGCGGCAATCGGCCCGCCCTCCCACTTCGGATAAGTGCACTGCGGTGCCAATGGCGCGCGCCTGGTGCAGCACCGGCTTCGGAAAATGGAGCGGCAAGCTGTAATGTCGCAGCACCGAAAGCATGTCCACGCCTTCTTCACCTGGCGCGCCAAGCACTTCGATGATCTCGCCCTCGGGATTGTTGTGCCGCGATTCCCATTCGCGCAGCTCGACAACGACCTTATCACCGACACGCGCGGGCCGGCCGACATCGTGCGGCTCCGGCACGTAAATGTCGTGCGACATTCGTGGGTCATCCGGAATCACATAGAGAAATTGCCGACTGCGCCTTAACGTGCCGACGATCTGTGCGCGCCGGCGTTCCAGAACGCGAATGACCTTGCCGGTATTCTCCTCGGGGCGCCGGTGCAGCAACCCCTTCGGCTTGATGTCGCGCCTGACGAGCACGCGATCTTCGTGCCACGCTGTTCCCGTTGCCGTCTCCGGGACCACGATCTCCTTGAGCGCCGGATCGTCCGGCTGAAGGAAACCCTTGCCAGCGCGATTCATCCGAATCTTTCCGGGGATCAAATCGGCCTCGCGCGGCGAGATGTAGCGATTGCCTTTGATCCGGACGACGCGCCCTTCCTGCTCCAGCAGGCGCAACACCTGTTGCAATTCCTGTTGCCGATTCGGTGGCAAGCCGAGGCCCCGCAGCAACTGCGGAACGTTCATCGGGATGTAATCCTTTCGCCCGAGTAATTCCAAAATCTCTTCTTCCATATTTGCATCCTGGCTGAGCGGAACCAACGCCCGTTTGCGTTTTGACTCCACCGTGCCAACCGTGTTCATCCGGACATTGAAGCCGTGGCAGTTCACCATGCTTCTCGCCAACGTGGCAAAATCATCAGATAACAAACAGGGTTATCTCGGCAAAGCCTCCGCATGTTGACGGAGAGGAAGGCGGTTGTCTCGTCTGGGGCAAACATCTTTTCCGTCGTGGAATGGCGACCGCTTGCGTAGACCGTTTTGGCCAGCGTAACCTGGAGGGAGAATACTGGCGGGCGACTGGCCCGCATCCCATAAGCCAGACGATCAGCGCTTTTTAGCTGGAGGACATCTAGTTCACCCCGAGCCAAGTTGCTTGCGATGGACTTCGCCTCTTCATGGGCTTCCTTAAAATCGACAAAGGCCTTCAGTTTGCGTCTTCCATCGAGATAATGGCAAACGACATAGCTGGGATTCCCTTTGTTGGTGACGCGGTAGATTTTGACGCGCACGGAGCCTTCTTTGACTTCGAGCGGGAACGTACATTTCTTTGGTGTCATAGGTTCCAAAACTGTTAGGAAACTGTTAGGAAAACCGGCAGGATGTGAGAAAGCCTTAGGAAAAGATGGTCGGGGCGGTGAGATTTGAACTCACGACCTCGTGTACCCGAAACACGCGCGCTAGCCAGGCTACGCTACGCCCCGTACCAAGGCAGAAGAAAATGCCGTTTGTAAGCTCGAATTGCAATCTTGATTTTGGCGCCCTGCAATCGTGTCATCATCCGTAGGGATTGCATGGCTTCAGGTTCCATTCCTCGATCAGTTCCGATGGAATCTCCTTCAGGAAGCGGGAGGGTCGTTGCATGGCATCACCGGTCTGGCTCGCGGTCATCCGAATCAGAGGATAACTCAAGTAAAGTTCGTTTCGCGCGCGGGTGATGGCCACGTAAAAGAGCCGGCGCTCCTCTTCTTCATTGTCGGGTCGATCCAACGATCGCGCGCTGGGAAACAAACCATCACACAGCATGATGACGAAGACCACATCAAACTCAAGGCCCTTAGCCTGATGAATGGTCGAGAGGCGAACCCGCTCCGTATCGCGGTCCGGGGGCCGATCCTCATCGGCCTCCAGATTCGTGAGGAGCGAAAGTTGAGTCAGAAAATCTTCCGTGCTCTGGAATTGCAAGGCGAAGCTGGCCAGTTGCTCGATGTCTTCAAGGCGCGAGCGATAGTTGGTGTAGGTTTCCTCCAGGTAATCGTTGTAGCCGGCTTCAAGAATGATGCGGATCATGTGGCCGGGCTGCTGGCGCACCTCTTCGGCTTCCAACTGGGAGACAGTAATCGCAAACTGCGCCCATGCGACGACTGCTTTCTTTGGAACGTTGGGCGCGCATGCTTGAAGCGCGGTCGCAACGGGGCTTTGAGCGTTGCGTTCTGAACTTTGAGCTTCCGTGGCGGCACTGTGAAGTTGCGCTTGAAACGCGCTCCACAGTTTACCCGCCCCCTTAGCGCCAATGCCGGGCAACAACTGGACCAACCGCTTGAACGCCATTTCATCGCGCGGATTACAGACCAGTTTCAAATAGGCCGTCACATCCTTGAGATGCGCCTGTTCGAAAAAGCGGATGCCACTGGTAATGCTGAAAGGAATATTCCGGCGCGTCAGCTCCAGTTGCAATTCCAGCGTGTGAAAGTGCGAACGATACAGCACCGCCATCTTGTTGAGGTCCGTCCCCTCCTCGCGCAACTGCAACATCCGTTGCGCCACAAACGCCGCTTGCTCGCCTCCGTCGGTGCATGTCGCCAGCACGGGCTTGATGCCCGATCGGCGAGAGGGCGCCAATTGCTTGGCGAATTGCCGCACGTTGGCAGTGATGGCGGCGTTGGCCACGTCCAGAATTTCGGGCGTGCTCCGGTAGTTCGTTTCGATTTTGTAGATTTGCGTTTTGGGATAGCGTTTTGGGAACTCCAGAATGTTCTGAAAATTTGCCCCGCGCCAGGAGTAGATGCTTTGCGAATCATCTCCGACGACCATGACGTTCTGATGCCGCGCCGCCAGCAGGTCGATGATGTCGGCCTGGATTTTGTTGGTGTCCTGATACTCATCGACGAGCAGGAACTGAAACTTCCTTTGATATTGCTCGCGCACTTCCTCGCCCTCTTGCAACAGGCGCAGCCACAGAACCAGCAAGTCATCGAAATCCATGACGTTGTTGGCGCGCTTGCGCTCCAAATACCGTTTCGCCAGCGGCTCGATTTGCGGCGCCAGCATGCTGAAGTAATCGTATTGCTGGGCGAGAATTTGCGGGATCGACCTCCGCGTGTTAACCGCCAGCGAAAGGATATTGGCCAGCACGTCCGGCTTGGGGAAGCGCGTCGCCTGGGTGTCCATCTCCGCTTCCGCGATGCAGGTCTTGAGCAGGTCACTCGCGTCCTCGCGGTCCAGAATGGTGAAGTCCTTGCCATAACCAACCCGATCCGCATGACGGCGGAGAAACCGGTGACCGATGGAATGAAACGTCCCGCCCCAGAGATTGGCCAAATCGCCTCCCAACAAATCTGTCACCCGCCGCATCATTTCTTTGGCGGCCTTGTTCGTGAACGTGAGCAAAAGGATGCGATCGGCCGGGACGCCTTGCTCCAGAAGAAAAGCCACACGATAAATCAAGGTGCGCGTCTTGCCCGCTCCCGCCCCCGCCAGCACCAGCGACGGACCCGGTGGCGCAGTCACAGCCGCGTGCTGCTGGGGGTTGAGTTCCGTAGCGTAATCAATCTGGAGATTGACCGGCCGTCGGAATGGTTGCAGCACGTACTCACGCGACATGCAGAGAACTTAAACAGTCACAGCGGAGGGTGGAAATGGAAAATTCCCGCTTAAGCTGCTTGTGACAGAGGTCCGACGTCCAAAACCGAGCAAGCATCCGTCGCTACGAGATTTCCACCGATGGTCATGCCGAGTGCGAGCTTCGTCAGATTTTCTGCAAGTTTTCACCATCGTTGACGTAGTACAGGGGTGAAGGACGAGTCGAGGTCGTCGTTCCAGAACTTGAACAAAGTAAATATTTCTGAAAACCAATGGACATCGTCATAGCCAGACACATCGCATCCATCGTGCTGGGGGAACTTCAGCGGTTTGAAAGCATGGGGGTCGTTCCGCTGTTCAATTCACACCAGGAAGGCCCGGAGTATCTGACCTTCAGCCAAGCGTTGGCTCAAAATCATTTGACCGTGGCGGAAGCCACCGACTCGGTATCGAAACTGAACGTCATGAGCCGGGCTGAAATTCCCGTGCTCCTTCTGGAAGGTGAGGAGTTGGGAGGCGCCAGGCAAAGCGGAGTTTTGAACAGGACCATCCTGCTTCAGGATCAAGCCGAGACAGTGATCCCGGTCGGTTGCGCCGAAGGGAATGGTTGGAGCCACCCTTCAAGCGCACGAGTGAAAGAACTCGAGAGGTATTTGCAGGCGTTTCAACCTGTCCCGCGCCAGAGGGGCTTTTTGGCCACGATCAATGGAGAGATTGTCGGGCTGGATATTGTTTCCAGAGAAGGCGCCTTTCAGCTCCTGCATCCGACGTTGATCAAACGCTATGCGATGGACGCCTGGTTCGAAGAGCCGCAGGCCAGTCATGAGCAATTCTATGATCAAGCGCTGAACTTTTTCCATGAAGCTGCGAAATGCGAGGAAAGAGCATATCCCTCTTCCGGTGGCGGGCTGAATTTTGAGTTTGATGGACCAATCGTTTCCGGAAGCGCTCTCGTCGTCGGCCAGCACGTCATTCATTTGTCACTGTTTCGCACGTTGGCGCCACCGCAAAGAAACGATGGCTTTCTGACAAGACCCGGCTATGAAGGCTCCAGTCTTTGTCGGAGGCGCGCGGGATTCTCTTCGATCGCTGGAGATCAAGATTGGCCCCGTCGGGATATGGATCGTTCAAGAAAATATAGAGCCTTGGCATTGTCCCTCTCTCGGGCGGACAAAGCGACGTGCTGGCCACCGAGCAGTTCAACGCGTTGAATCAACTTGGAAACGGTTCGTGGGAAGGGAGCCTTTCCTTCGGCCCGCGCCTTGCAAGCGTCGGCGCTCAAGGCTTGGAAGGGCAGGCCCGAGAATGTTGACGCCGCGCAAAAGGCCCTTCACCATCGCGCCCAATGTAACCGTGCAGCGCGCTCTGGAAAATATTCCAGGGAGATGGAGTCGCAGTGAACGCACTCAGGAACGAGGATTATGAAACACAAGCTTCTGCCCTTGGAACGGATCATTGCCCCGGAAGCGCGCTTACTTTGCCGAATCCGCCAACCGCGCCAGAAATTTTTCCGGAGTCAAACCGCCTTCACTCAGCAACGTGACTTTCGACCAAGGCCTGCCGACCATTCCGTTGGCAACTTCGCGCCACTCTTCGGCGACTTGCTTTCGCGCATCGCTTAATGGCCAGGTCGCGCCTGTGTCCGCGCATTCCTTGCGGAGGTTCTCCCAGCCAGCCAGCCACACATAGCGCACGGGCAGATGCGCGAGCCGGACGCGCGCGCGCAGTTCTTCATCGCCAACTACAGCGCGTTCGGCTTCCTGCCAGAGTTTTTCGGCTTCCGCGAGCGGCTTGAAGCGAAGGAAAGGCGCATCCGTGCCGGAGTAGCAGGTCAGATTGTGGCCGCGCGAAGCTTCGTGCATTAATTCGAGATAGCGCACGATCGGCTCGGCCGCCGGCCCATAGTAACCTTCCAAAAATTCGCGGATGAGCGCGCGGTCGTCCTGCTGCGGATTCCAGAGCAGTTGCGCCAGGACCCACGCGCGCAGCTCCGCCATCTCCGAGCCGTGCGATTGATACGCGCCCTGCTCGAACAGACCGCGCACCTTGTTGGCCTGGAAGAAGCGCACGTTCGCGCCCAGGGTGAACCAGTTCGGATGCAGCTGCAGGTAATGCGCGAAGTCCGTCGTGTAATCCCAGATGTAAAGCCGGTCCGCGCGCCTGGCCCAGCCGCGGATGTCGGCAGCGAAGCTCGCGTTCGACGCATGATCGAGCGGTTCGCGGAAGTTGCACTCGATGCTGCACAGCCGCACGATCACATTCATGCGCGGACGCAGCGTCTTGGGCGGTTTCCGCGTGTATTGATAGGCCAGCGTATCGACGGCCACGTGCGGGAATTCCTTTTCAATCTGCTCCGCGATGTAGTTGACGAATGCCAGCATCGTGCCGGCGTGCGAATCTTCTGCGTCGTCGAGCGTCTTGCAAGCGGCGCACTGGCACGCGCCATGCCAGTCGTTCTGCGACACGCTGATGATGCCCGCCTCCGGCGACTCGCGCAGCCGCGCCTTCACGCGCTCGACGGTGAAGTCGCGCAGCTTTGGATTCGTCAGACAGAGTTGCGCGCGCTCAGTCGTGCGCTTGTCTTTGATGAGACTGAACCACTCCGGGTGCTCGGCGAAATGTTTCTCAGGCGGCACCAGCGCGTTGAACGTGTGGACGAAGCCCTTGTAAATGATCCGTCCGCCCTTCTCCGGCGGCAGCCCCGATGACTGGCCGTTGCAACCATTGCGCCATGCCCAATCGGCGTCAAAGGCCGGATACCAATACGGCTCACGGTATTCAAAAGCTGGCTTCGCGCGCACGCTCAATTCGCCCACACGCAACTCGGATTTCTTCGGAATGCGATTGGCCCATGGCGTCCACCAGCGCGCGCCACACTGGTCCTGGAGAAAGCGGCTTACGGCGTAAAGCGTCCCTCGCGGACGCCCACCCGCCAGCAGCAACCGCTCGCCGCGCGTGCGGACAACGACGTCTTCCGCGCCCAGTTGGTCGAAGGAAACATCCGCGAACACAGTCCGCGCCGCCGTGCCCGGGCCAACGAGAATGGCGCGAGCCGGCGCTTCGGTGTTCGTGCGAATGCTGAAATGCGCGCCGGTAATTTGTTGGAGGTGCGAAGCCAGTTCGCGCGCGGCGAAACTCTCTGTAGCCGCAGCGGCTGGATCGATGACAATCACGACCCGCGCCCCGCGCTCATCGGAAAGCGTCAGTGACGTTCCAGCGTGAGCAAGACTCAATATCAGCAATAAGGACACAATGACAGACCGATTCATCGGCAATAGCTGACGAATCAAACCGCCACCAGCTTCACTTCACGGTGAGCGGACGGACCAGAGCACCGATATCCTTGCAAAGGGGCGCTACTTCTTTTCCTTCTTCAACTGTTCACGCTGCCATCCGAAGTCGGGAGATTTGCCGGTGTAGAATTTTTCCGGATTTTCAATCGCCCAGATTTGTTTGCGGATGCGCCAGTTGTCCGGGGCGACGTCGCGCGCTTGTTTTAGCTTGTTCAAGGCGGCGTCCTTCTGACCTCGCTGGAGCAGCACCAGGCCCCAGACAAACGGGACACTGCTCTCCGTCGGTTTCAACCTGGCGGCGGCTTCGAGGTGCGCGATGGCTTCGTCGCTCCGCCCAGTTTCAGCGTACGTGCGAGCGAGCGCAACGCGCGACTTCCAATCAGCGGCATCGGCGGCGACGTTTCGCTCAAGTTCCGCGGTGGCCGCGCCCAACTGAGGTCCGCTGCCGCGAAGATGCGTGACGGGTTCCCGGAGAAGTTCCTCGATTTGCGCGAGCAACTCTTTACTCGGACCGCCACCCTGCAGTCGCACGATGCCAACCTCGTCCACGAAAATCGAAACTGGAATCGCCTTCAGCCCGAACGCCCGCCCTAGCACGTCGGCCGTATCGACGGCAACGGGAAACGCAACGCCCGCCTTCTCGACGTAGGGCTTGGCCACCTGAGCGCCTTGAACATCAACAGCAATGGATAGAATCTCGAAGTCGCGGTCGCGATACTTTTGATAAAACTCCTGCCAGACCGGCAGGTCATTGCGGCATCCTCACCAACTGGCCCAACTTTGAATCAACACCCGCTTGCCGTGGAAATCCGCGAGCGACACCGGACTCCCATCGAGACGGGCCACGCGAAAGTTTGGTGCGAGGTGGCCGACGCGAGTGACTGAGCCGTCAGCGGGCAAGGGCTTTCGTTCAGCCTCAAACCGAACTTGCCGCCGGTCCTCGCTGAATCGGGCGACGAAGCCCAAAGCCTTCGCCAGTTCGGTCACACCGACCCACGTCACGTTGCCCTCGCGAACAAAACTCTTGACCCGGGCGCAACGGTCCTGCGAGCAGGCCACGACCGCATCGCTTCCAGGCAAGCTCTTGATTGCGATGGCGGCGCTGCGCTCCAACTCGGCAGCCGAGGCATACGGGGCGCCGTCCCGCTCCGTGACGGGAATCATTTTCGTGTCGGCAGCATTCGCGGTTGTGGAAGTTCCGGCCAGCAAAGCGGCCAGCAAAAGCGTTCGCATTGCGCGGATTGTGCCTTTGAATGTGGACGGCGGAAAGCCCAAACTGTGCGTGTAAGTGGCTAACCAAATCGAGGTGCCGGAACAACTTTAGAGGTATTGACGCAGCCGTGACCCGAATCCGTTCCGGCTACTTTTCGACCGGAGCGAGATTGCCGGTAGCCCTGATCAAGCCGTACTGCGCCTTGTTGAACTCGGCGATGGCTCTGAGGTAATCGGTGCGAGCGCGAGTCAGGTCCTGTTCCGCCTGGATATTCTCCAGAACGATGCCGACGCCGAATTCCTTCCGCTGCTGCGCAAGGCGCAATCCTTCTTCAGCGGCGGTCAACCCGCGCCGCGCCGTATTGATTTGTTCGTCTTGCGATTGCAGTCGTGTGAACGCTTCGACAACTTGCCGCGTGATTTCGTCTTGAGCCTTGTCCACGAAAAGACGGGCTGAGTTTAGACGCGATTTCGCGGCGCGTTGGCGGGGGAAATCGAAAATGCCGCCCGGCCCCATGCGCCAGCCGACTCCCACGAAATAATCCTGCTGATCGCCGAAGTTACCGGTATCGCCGTTGCGGCCTCCACCCAGCCCGCCGCCAAACGCTTGAGCGCCGATGGACGGAATCAACGGCCCGTAGAGTGTTCCGTTCTTGTTCTCCCGCGCTGCGTCGACAAGCGCGTGACTCTGTTTCAATTCAGGCCGCGCAAGCAACGCCTGCTGGACGAGCGAGTTCAAGGTAGCGTTCGTCTCGATCAGTCTGAGTGGCGCAAGGTCGGTATCGCGGGCAGCGAGTTCAACGGCAGGGTCAAGGTGAAGCGTTTGGGCCAGCCGCGCGGCCGCGACGCGTTGCTGCTCGGACACCTGACGCAGCGCAAGCCGGTTGCGCTCGGCCTGGACTGAGACGCGGAGCAAATCGCCTTTGAACGCAATGCCGGCCTCGACCGCAGCTCCAACCTGCGCCTCCTGGTTCGTCGAAATCAGCAGTGCATCCCGCGCCACGCTGACAGCAGCTTGCGCAAACGCGAGGTCGAAATAATTCCGCGCCGCTGCCAGGACGCTGTCCTGACGTTGCGCCTGGAGCGCGTGATCAGCGGCGTGCTCGATTTGTTTTGCGGCGAGCTTCTTGTAGATTGCGTCGCCCAGCTCCCACTTTCCTTCGAGCGCAGCCCCTGGAGCGTAGCTCTGCTTGTTCACGTCGAGGATGTCACCTTCGGTGGATTGCGTGCGGCCATCGTGTCGGCGGTAGGAAATTCCCGCGCTTACCCAGGGGAAGAATTGGAGCAGCGCACTGTCGTGGAGTGCTCGGGCTTCGGCAAGTCGTTCACGGGCCATCTGAACATCGAGATTCTGCGCCCCGGCCAACCTCAACGCGGTGGGAAGATCAATCACGTAATCATTCGTTGCTGAAATGCCCCGCTGCGCGAACGCCGACCACCCGAGGCCAAACAGCACCGTCACTAAGCCAAACGAAAATTCGAAATTGTGAATTGGAATTCTCACTTCGCCTCCGTGGCGCTGACCATTTGACCGTCTGTGATGGCCTGTTTGCCCGCTACGATCACGGCTTCATCGGACTTCAATCCCTCCAAGATCTCGACCGAGACACCGTTATCGAAGCCAATCTTGACCGGGACCCGCGTGGCTTTGCCGTCACGAACGCAAAAGACAAAGGTCTTCTTCTTTTCGGTCACCAGCGCTTCGGCGGGCAGCAGCAGTGCGTCTGTTTTCTTCTCCAGCGCAATCCGGCAGTTGGCATACATGCCGGGACGCAGCAGAAGGTCGGGATTGGGGATTTCGATTTCGGTCATCATCGTCTTGGTGGATTCGTCGAGCGCGTAGGCGAAGCGAGTGATTTGGCCCTCGAAAGACCGGCCCGGCAATTCTTCGATGGATACCTCGACCGGCAGTCCTTTCTTCGTCAACGGCGCGTCGGACTGCGGGATGGCGACTTCGACGCGCACGCGACGGAAGTCCATAAGCGTAACCACGGCCGCATTCTTCGCGGCGCTGCCTGACGTGGCTGCCGGGATGAATGCGCCCGGGTCAACCCAGCGGCGGGTTATGACGCCGTCAAACGGAGCGACAATTTTCAAGTAGCCGAGGAGCGTTTGGATGCGTTCGAGATTGGCCTTGGCGATTTCGTATTTGCCTTTGGCCGTGTCCACGGTTTGAGGCATCACCAGGTCGGGTGCTTTGGCGACCGCTTCTTGCACTCGCTTGGCGTCCACTTCGGCGACCGCCAGTTCGACCTTGACCTTGCCGAGGTCGGCCAGCATTTCCGGGGTTTCAATCTCGGCGAGCACGTCGTTAGACTTGACCCAATCGCCCTTGTCCACCGCGATAGATTTCAGGTAACCGGCTATCTTCGCGTAAAGCGTGGCTTCCTGATAGGCGCGGATGTTCCCCGGCAGCGTGAGCGTGCGGACGATTTCGCCGCGTTTGAGCCGCACAGTTTGCGCCTTTGGCGGCGGCGGAGTGGCTGTGGACGAACCGTCAGATGCTCCGCAGCCGGTCACGAAGACCAGCGCCGCGCCGCTGAGCGTGGAGCAGAGGAAGGCAGTGTCTTTCTTTCGCATAAGGGAATTTCAAGCCGCGACGGGTGCAGGCTGTTCTTCTCGTTTGAACAGCAGATAGAGCACGGGCACGACGAACAGCACCAGCACGACCGCCGCCATCACCCCGCCCACGACTGCGCGGGCCAACGGAATGTTCGCGCCACCGGCGATGGCCATCGGTGTGAGACCGAGAACGGCCGAAAGGCCAGTCATAAGAATGGCGCGCAGGCGTATGCCGGCAGCTTCCACAATGGCTTCGCGCGGTGTTTTGCACTGGCCGCGTCCTCTTGCTTCATCTATGAGCCGATTGGCGAAGTCCACCATAAGCACACTGAAGCTGACCACGATGCCGACCATCATGATCGTGCCCATCGCCGATTGGATGCTGAGATACGTGCCGGTGAGCCAGAGCATCACCGCCACGCCGATAAGGCCAAGCGGCACGGCGAACATGACGATGAACGGGTCGAGGAATGACCGGAACTGCACAACCATCACAAGATAGACCAGCACCACCGCCAGCACGAAACCGAAGCCCAGCGACTGGAACGATTCTTTCATGGACTTCACCTCGCCGCGCATCTCGATGCGGTAGCCCTCGGGCACGGCGCTCCGGTCGTTCTGGATTTGCTGAATGTATTTCTCGATGTTGGCGGCGACCGAGCCGACATCCCGCCCGCGCACGTTGACATAAATGTCTGTCACACGAGTGATGTTGACGTGATTGACTTCCAAAGGCGCAGTGCCGCGCGAAAATTTGGCCAGATTGCGGAGCGGAATCGGCGTGCTCTGCTTCCTTCCAGTAATGGGAATATCGAGCACGGTTTCGAGCGACTTGATGTTCTCCTCGCGATATTGCGCGCCGATGAAGTAGTGATTGCCGGTGACTTCATCAATCCAGAAGGATGGCGCGAAGTTGATGGAACTGTTGAGTGCCGTGACGATGTTCTTGACGACGCTTTCCTGTGCGAGGCCCACTTGAGCGGCCTTCACGCGGTCCACGTCCACGTTGATGATGGGCGCGTCGAGGCGCTGCTGAATGCGCACGTCCACCGCGCCGGGCACGGCTTCGGCCTGGCGCACGATTTTAGCGGCGATGCCGCGTGCGACGTGCAGGTCCTTGCCCTCGACTTGAATGTTGATGGGCGAAGGCAGGCCGAAGTTCAGCGCCGCCGTCATCATGCCGCCGGTGTCAAAGCTGAACTCGATGCCGGGAAACTCGCGCGGCAGTTTTTCGCGGAGTTCGTCAACATAATCGAAAGTGGATTTGCTGTGCTTGTTAGCGAGTTGCACGAGAATGAAGGCGTCCGACGGGCCGGAGTTCGGCGTGTAGGCCGCCGGCCAATCAAGCAACACTCCGATGTTCGAGATGATGATTTTGCGTTCCTTCTCCGGGATGACCGATTGAACGGCTTTCTCCACACCTGCGATAATGTCTTCCGTCCGTTCGATGCGCAGCCCGGTCGGCGCGCGGACCTTCACTGTGAACTGGCTCACGTCGGTTTGTGGGAACAGTTCCGTGCCGAGGTTCTTGAAGAGCACGAGCGACAACAGAAAAACAGCAGCGGTGGCGCCAAGCACCAGCCAGCGTGCGCCCAATGCGCTGTTTAGCCAGCGCTGGTAGCGGTGGCGCAACCGATGAAACCAGCCGCGTTCTTCGTGTTTCGTAGCAGCCGACGTGAGGAGGCTCCGATCACTTTCTGGTTTTTCAGTCAGAGCCTCCTTACGTCGGCTGCTACGAGTCTTTAGAAACTTCGCTGCGCAGACGGGAACGAGCGTGAGCGCCAGCACGTAGCTCGTCCCCAGCGCCATAATGACGGTCTTGGCCAGCGGCGTGAACAGGAACTTGCCGATGCCCGTGATGAACACGACCGGGAAGAACACGACGCCGAGTGTAAGCGTGATGATGAGCAGCGGTTTGGCGACTTCCATTGCGCCGTCGCGCGCCGCGTCGAGCGGCGACTTCCCCATAGCCAGATGGCGCTCGGTATTTTCGATGACGACGATGGATTGGTCAATCAGAAGACCGATGGCAAGTGCCAACCCGCCAAGCGTCATGGCATTGATCGTTTCGCGCGTGAAGTAGAGACCGATGAACGCGCCGAGGCAGGCAAGCGGCAGGGAGATGAGCACGATAAGCATCGGACGATAACTGCCGAGGAAAATGAAAACCAACGCCGCCGCCAGCCCAGCGCCGAGAACCGCTTCATAAGCCAGGCTGCGAATAGCCTCGCGCACATAGACCGACTGGTCCATTACCACGTCGAGGTTCACCCCCTTTACGCGCTCAAGAATCGGCTTGATGAACGCCTTGATGCCGTCCACCACGGCAATCGTGTTCGCGCCCGGCTGCCGGTAGATGGGGATATAGACCTGCCGCTTGCCGTCCACGCGCACGACGTTCTGCTGGATTTGAGAGGCGTCCTCAACCGAGGCCACGTCGCGGATGAATGTGGCCGGGCCGTTGCCGATGTTCAGCGGCAGGTCGTTGAGTTCAGCCACGGTGTGCACCATGCCGTTGGCGTTGATCTGATAATCGAGCGCGCCGAACTTCGCGTTGCCGGTGGGAATCATCACGTTGTTTTCGCGAATGGCGTTGATGACATCCAATGGCGCAAAACCGCGCGCCTGCGCTTTCTCGTGGTCCACGTAGGCCAGGATGCGCCGCAACTTGCCGCCGTAGACAGCGGGCGCGATGACGCCGGTGATGGACTGAAGACGATTGCGGAGGTCGAAGTAGGCCACGTCGTAAAGCTTGGTTTCATCGAACGTCGGACTGGACACGCTGATCAGCGCGAGGGGGATGGAGGCGGTCGGATCGAACGGCATGACCATCGGCGGGATCGTGCCGGGCGGCAGATAGTAGAGATCACTCATTGCCAGCGATGTGACCTGCGACATGGCGGTATTCGCATCAATGTCTTCGCGGAAGAAATCCTTCACCACGCTAACGCCAACCATAGACTTGGCTTCCTGCCGGGCGATGCCGTTGGCCTGCCCGGTCCAACGCTGCAGCCGAGTGGTGATGTCTTTCTCCATGATTTCCGCGGGCATGCCGGGATAAAAGGTGAGGATTTGCACCGCCGGCGTTTTGAACGTGGGCAGGATGTCGGTGGGCAGGCGCGTCAGCGCGGTGATGCCGATGACGAGAATCGCCAGCGCAAGCACCACGACGGCGTAGGGGTTCTTCAGAGATGCTTTGACCATGAGTTTGAGAGAGGCAACGGTCAGCCCGGTGGCTCGCGGACGGTTTTCAGCACCGCCTCCAATTCGGTTCGCTTCAAATCGCCGACGAGACAAACGACGTAGCGGTCCACGAGCCGAACCGCGAACTGACAGCGTCCCGCCTTTGAGCAGACCACTGGTTGGCCGGAGTCCAGCCGTTCCTTCGCCTCCGGGAAATGCCCCAACTCGCTTCGCTTGAAAACGACCAGCGACACCGGCGTCTGCTGAATCCGACCTAGCGTCCACGCGACCGGCACGCCGGACAGATGGCAAAGCCGCGCGCCTTCGTAGCGAAAGCCGTTCGCGGCGGGTCGGGCTGCAAATGCGTCAACGTCCAGTCGCCCCTGAAACTTTTTGGCGATTTCATCTGGCACGTTCCCGACAAACTCCGATCGCATCTCCCCCGCAACGAATTCGCCGTGGTCCTTCGCCACGGCCCGCGCCAGGTCCAGCGAGCTTCCGGCGAGATGTGGCGCGACGAATACTACGACCCCAGCGATGACGAGCGCCGCCACGCCGCCAAGGGCCACTCTTTTCCAGTGCCGCAGAAGCCAGCCGCCCGTGCGAACCGGGCGCAGTCGTGGCTCCACCTTTTCCCAAAGCGCGGGCGTGGCCTGGCCCTCGCGCAAGACACGGAACACTCGCTCGTTGAATTTCTCCTCCCGCGCAAAAAGTTCCGCGCACTCGGCACACGATTGCAGGTGGAGTTGAATCTCCTGGCTCGTCTTGGCATCCAGTTCCGAGTCAAGGTAAGTCAAGAGCAGATTGCGAGCTTCGTTACACTTCATAACACTGACCTCCGTTGTGAACGCAGCATGGTGCCCTGCATTTTCTTTCGCGCTCGTGCGAGGTTTCCCATCACACTGCCCAATGGAATTTCCAGGGCCTCGGCAATCTCCCGATAGCGAAACTCGCCGATACCGCGCAACAACAGCACGGCCCGCTCGGTTTCCGTGAGCGTCTTCAAACCCGCGAGGAGTTGCTGGTCCAAAGCGTCCGCCAGCGCTTCCGGGGCATTCAGCCAATCCACATATTCCGCGCTCTGCTCCAAGGCCGGCAGCGCGTCCAGCGCTTCCGGCTCAACCTGAAACTCGCTCTGTGCCACTCGCGCAAATTTCTTGTTCAGCTTGAAAACCTCGTGCGTCAAAATCGTGAACATCCACGCGCGAAAATGCGTGTCGTCGTGGTAGCGGTCAAACGCCTTGAACGCGTTCAGCACGGCGCTCTGGATGGCATCCGGCGCGTCGCGCTCGTTCCAGACCAGCCGCCGGCAATAGACCTCCAGTTCGCGCTCGATTGGACGCAATAGCGCGAGGAATCTTGCCTGTTTCGCTTCTTCGCTCATCCAGCCTTCTAATTAAAGTCAAAAGGCGGACGTTTTATTACAAATGTTTTGAATTGCAGCAAAGATCGCGGCTGGGAACGCCTTGGAGCAACCAGACTAGGGCTGTTTCGGGGCCGCGGCAGGTGCAAGCTTCTCTAAGGCTCCGATGATGGCCTCTGGCTCGACACGCCTATGAATGGAGTCGAACCAACGCGCCCGAATAATCCCGTGACGGTCGATGAGATAGGTGCTCGTCGGGCTGTATTTGTCCACCACTTGCAATCGATCATCGTTGGCCATCGGGAAGACGAGCTTGTTCCGCTTCACTGAGGTCAGCGTGCCACCCTCGCTGCCTTCGACGTGGATGGCGAGCACTTCGGCGTCGAGCTGCTTTATCTGGTCGTAAGATTTGTTCAGTTGGACCAACTGACGCGTGCAGGGCGGTCACCAATGCGCGCGAGAAAAAACGAGCACCAACGCCTGCTTGTCTTTGAGTTCCGACAGCGCCCATTTTCGACCCTGCACATCAGTGATGACGAAATCCGGCGCGGCCAATCCAACTGCTGGAAAACCTTCAAACGGCTTCTCGCGTTCTGCTTTCGGCGACTCACGCATCGGTGCTGCGGCCAGAATAAACTTCGTTAACGCATCCTGCTCCTGCTTGGACGTCGGCACCATCTTGCCCGCGTCGAACATTGCGGTGAGGTCTTTGTAATGTTCGCGCACATCGGGCTGATGATTGCCCGGAAAACTCCTTAGGTACTCTTCCCAACGACTGCGCGGCCAATAATCCGGTCCCCACTTGTGGCACGAGGTGCATGCCAGCCGGAAGATGTATTTGCCGGTGAGTTGCTCCCACTTCCTGGCCAGAGCTTCATCGCCACGCTGCCAGGCTGCCGGCGGGATGACATCGCGGTCAGCCGCCATCAAGCGACCACACAGCAGCGAAAGGACAGGGAGAAGCACGCGCATGGTCCAGAAGTAGCAGGCGCTGCGGGAAGAATCAAATGATTCTGGTGCCGGTGCCTGGCCGGTGCCGCTGCGAGATTCGTTCGTAGGCCAGGTTACGAGGCTCAAACATCTCCGGGAAAAACAGCCGCTGGAAGAGTAAGCCTCATCACCTCGGCTGCTACCATTTTTTCAATCAGGTTCCAAGGCACTTCCGGCTTCCTGCTGTTGATTTCGAGCGATACCGTCCTGGCATGAACTCGGGAGATCGAATCTCGCGGAGACATTTTCTGCGCGGCGCTACTATGGCCGGAGCGGCGATTACATTCGGCGAGTGCTGCGTCCGATCCCTGTTGTCGGCGCAGGCCGATGCGCGAGACGAGGCCTCCACTCCGACCTGGGTCGATAAACCGATGCGCTGGGCGCAGCTTACGCTGGTCGAAGATGATCCCGGCAAGTTTGATCCGAAGTTCTGGCTCGATTACTTCAAGCGCACAAAGTCGGACGCGGTGTGCCTGAGCGCGGGCGGTTGCGTGGCGTTTTATCCAACCACCGTTCCCTTTCATCATCGCAGCCCATGGCTCGGCGATTCCGATCCGTTCGGTGAACTGGTGGCGGGTTGCCGCAAGCTCGGCCTGGTCGTCATTGCCCGCACGGACCCGCACGCGACTTATGACGACGCGCGGCAGGCGCACCCGGATTGGATCGCTGTTGGCGCGGACGGCAAACCACGCCGGCATTGGGCTTCCCCGGAGATGTGGGTCACGTGCGGGCTTGGTCCCTATAACTTTGAGTTCATGACCGAGGTGAAGCGCGAGATCATGTCGCGCTATCGCGTCGATGGCATATTCATCAATCGCTGGGATGGTTCGGGCATGTGTTATTGCGAGCATTGCCAGAAGAATTTTAGAGCGGCGACCGGCCACGAGCTGCCGCGCACGAACGATCCTCAGGACGCGGCGCGCCAGGAATACATTCTTTGGCGGCAACGGCGGTTGTTCGAGCTGTGGCAGCTCTGGGACCGCGAAGTGCGGAAGGTGAACCCGAACTCGTGCGTCATCCCGAACACCGGCGGCGGCGCGACCAGTTCGCTGGACATGAAGGAAATCGGCGAGCGGGCGCCCACGTTGATGGCCGATCGCCAGGCGCGTCACGGACTGGCTGCGCCGTGGGCGAATGGCAAGAATGGAAAGGAATATCGCGCCACGATGGGCCGCAAGCCGATCGTGGGCATCTTCAGCGTGGGCATCGAAGAGCCTTACCGTTGGAAAGACTCGGTTCAGAACGAAGCGGAGATTCGCATCTGGGTGGCGGACGGCGTGGCCAACGGGTTGCGTCCATGGTTCACGAAGTTCGGCGGGGCGCTGCACGACGAACGCTGGCTAAAACCGGTCGAGGCGATCTATCGCCGGCTCGCCGATTGGGAACCGTATCTGCGCAACGAGCAGTCACTGGCGCGCGTGGGTTTGGTCTATTCGCAACAGACCGCATGGTTCCGTGAAGCCAAAGTGGAGGAACACGCGAATGGCTGGTATCAGGCGTTGATTGAAGCGCGCATCCCATTCGAGATGGTGCATGATCGGCTGCTGGACGAGCAACATCTGGCGCCGTTGAAAACACTCATCCTGCCGAACATCGCGGCGCTCTCGGATGCGCAGTGCGAACAACTCCGCGCCTTCGTGCAACAGGGTGGCGGCCTCATCGCGACGCACCAGACCAGCCTTTACGACGAGCGTGGCCGAGAGCGGAAGAATTTCGGGCTGGCCGATTTGTTCGGAGTGAATTTCGCAGGCCGCGTCGAACCGCGGATGCAGAACGCCTATCTGCGCCTGGAGCATGAGGCGTCTGGAAATCATCCGTTGCTGCGGGGATTTGAGGGCGCGCCGCGGATCATTCACGGCGTGTCGCGCGTCGAGGTTGAACCGCGAGAGAAGTTTTCCGCCCCGCTGCTGACGCTCATTCCGAGTTATCCCGATTTGCCGATGGAAAAGGTCTATCCGCGCCAGCCGCGAACGGAAATTGCGCAGGTGTTCTTGCGGGAAGTTGCGCGCGAGCAGGCCCCTGTCGGCAATGGACAATCGCCGATGGCCAATAGCCAGGGCCGCGTGGTCTATTTCCCTTGGGACATCGACCGCACGTTCTGGGAGGTGCTGGCCGTCGATCACTTAAAACTTCTGCGCAACGCGGTGACGTGGGCGACCCATGAAGAGCCCGTCGTGACGGTCACTGGCCCCGGCGTGCTCGACGTCACCCTCTGGCGCCAGCAGAAATCCGTGACCGTGCACCTGGTGAATCTGACGAACCCGATGATGATGAAAGGGCCATTCCGCGAATTGATGCCGATCGGCGAGCAACAGGTGCGCCTGCGCTTGCGGGACGTTGCGCGCGCGAAGAGGGTGCGCCTTCTGGGAGCAAACAAATCCGCGCGCGTCTCGCGTGAAGGGTCCTGCCTGAGCGTCACCGTCCCGACGGTGTTGGACCACGAAGTCGTGGCCATCGATCTTTGATGGAAGGAAGGCTTATGGCGAAGGGCGCATATCGAGGGCATGTTGCCGTCCAATAGCAGCGCAGGCTGCTAATCCGGTGGGAGGACGTCCCTGGCGCCGGTGGGCAGCCCGCGATAGCAGCTATTGCCTGGCAAGCTTCTGGCGGAGGCAGGCTATGTTTTCTTCGACCCGCTGAAGATAGGGATTGGGTCCATCCGGATAGGGATCGGTCAGGAAGCGATAAACCTTGCCAAAATCGTCGTTGATTTTGGGCAGCACGTATTTCTCCCAAAACGCGGGAGTATTCCGCACGAGTTCTTCAGCGCTGGTAAAATTCGAAATGAGCGAGACGTGTTTACTATCGAAGCGGGCGGCCTCGGCAAATTCCAGGTAAAGGACCGGCAGCTTGTCCACGTAATCGCTGGCTGACATTTGTCCCAACAAATCGGCCGTGCCGAGCGAATGACCCACGATGCGTTCGAGCTCGCTTTGAAAGGGGATGGCGGGCAGGTCGGCATCGACACCCGTGCAACGAATCATGTTTTGGATGGCGGTGGTGTCCGTCTTGGCAAAACCTTTTTGGGCCAGAAACTCGGCGGCGAATTGAGCGCTGCGCGTGACGTGAATGGCCGTGTATTTGGCGCCTGTTCCTTCCCGGTCATCCTTCTTTTTCAGATAGCCGGTATCATGGAAGAGGATTGCCAGGAGTCCCAACTCAAACATTTGGAGTGTCAACTCCGGTTTGGCGCCGGCCTTTTGCCGGCCATGGAGCAAACGCGCCAGGCAAAGCGTGCCTTGCAAGGTGTGTTCGAAGTCGTGATAGCGCGCATCGATGGCCTGGTAATCGGCGTACTGACCGGAAAAGCATTGGCTGACCCATCCAAAGACGCGCGGCACAAAGGCCCGTTCGCCTTGGGGAAAGAGTTCGCGGTAAATCGAGTGGACTTGTTGCTCGACTTCGCCGGGGACGCGCGTGTTCACTTGTTGGAACATGGCGTCAATCTACCGGGGCTCCGGGGAATTTGGCAAGGAAGTTGGGTAGTGGTTAAATCGTTGAAAGGTTGAATGGTTAAAATCGGGCAAGCCACAATTGCTTTGGGAATGTCAAAGTCGCAGATTTAACCATTCAACCATTTTAACCATTTTAACGCTTTTAACCATTTAAGGCTCGCCCCACTTTTCCCATGCTGAATCCCGAGGCATCTGCTTTAATGACTTGGTCTAAACTATGTCGCATCATACGCATCTCAGCGCCGCCACGGACCCTACATTCGCGGCCAAATCCCGCTCGACGTGGGAAATCGTCCGGCGGGTGGCGGTCTATCTTCGGCCCTACAAACTGATGGCGCTCGGCACGGTCCTCTGCGCGGTGCTGTCCCTGGCCTTCGCTTTCGCTTTTCCCAAGTTGACCCAGTTCGCCATCGACGAAGTCATTGTCAAAAACAAACCGCAGTTGCTCACGCCGGTGATCATCGGGCTGCTCGGAGCTTTTTTCTTGCGCGACCTGTTCAACACTTTGCGCATTCGCATCAACAATACCTTTGAGCAAAATGTGATTTATGACATGCGCCGCGTGGTTTACGCGAAACTCCAGCGGCTGCCGGTGAATTACTTCGACCAGCGCGCCTCCGGCGATCTGATGACGCGCGTGATCGAAGACGTGAATTCGGTGGAGCGCGTGCTGATCGATGGCACCGAGCAAGGGACGGTGGCGGTCCTGGGCATCATTGGCGTGCTGTTCTTTTTGTTCAGCATGAATCCCACCCTGGCCGCGATTGCGTTGATCCCTTTGCCCCTGCTCACGGCCGGTGCGCTTTGCTACACGCTCACGGCGCACCGTCGATATCGCGCCCAGCGTGAGGCGGCCAGCGCCATGAATGCGCTGCTCATGGATAACTTGCAAGGCATCCGCCAAATCAAAGCCTACGGCCAGCAGGCGCACGAGGACACGCGTTTTGCCCAACGCGCGGACGATTTGCGCAAAGGCACCCTGGGCGTGATGCGAGTCTGGGCCCTCTACTCGCCGGCCATGAGTTTCGCGGCGGCCCTGGGAAGCGGACTGGTATTATGGTTCGGCGGCCGAATGGTGTTGCAAGGGGTCATGACGCTGGGTGAACTGGTCGGCTTTCTCTTTTTTCTGGCGTTGTTCTACGAGCCGATAGCCCGCCTTCATGGGTTGAACCAGATGTTGCAAGCCGCTCGCGCCGCCGGGGAACGGGTCTTCGACATTCTGGATTTCACGACCGAAACCGCCAATTCAAAACGCCGGGAAACGTTGCGCACGCCTGTGCGGGGCGAAGTGATTTACCAGAACGTCCATTTCAGCTACGCCGCCGATCGTGTCGTGCTGCGCAATGTTTCTCTGCACGCACTGCCCGGACAAATGGTCGCGCTGGTTGGTCCGACCGGCGCGGGCAAGTCCACGCTGGTGAATCTGCTTCCGGCATTTTATGAGCTGACCTCTGGCAAAATCGCGATCGACGGGCAGGACATCAGCGCCGTCACGCTGGACTCTTTGCGGGCGCAAATCAGCGTGGTGAGCCAGGAACCGTTCCTGTTCAACGGCACGGTGCGGGAAAACATTCTCTACGGCAAACTCGACGCCACCGAGGAAGAACTCATCGCCGCGGCGCGTGCTGCGAACTGCCACGACTTCATCGCGCGCCTGCCGCATGGCTACGATTCGCGCGTGGGCGAGCGCGGAGTAAAGCTGAGCGTGGGCGAGAAACAGCGCGTCAGCATCGCTCGTGCGTTGCTCAAGAATTCCCCCATTCTCATCCTCGATGAGGCCACTGCGAGCGTTGATACGGGCACGGAACGCCTGATACAAGAGGCGCTGGAACGGCTCATGGCCAATCGCACCAGCTTCGTCATCGCGCATCGATTGAGCACCATCCGGAATGCCGACCAAATCCTCGTCCTGCGCCATGGCCAAATTATCGAGCGCGGCACGCACGATGAGTTGGTAGCGGAAGGAGGCTTGTATGCGCGGCTCGCTCGCATCCAAAACACCACGTTCATTGAAGAGAGTTTTGAAAAGCTGGACGAGGATGGCCAACCAGGAATCGTCGGCACGCCCGCGCTGGTTCAAGCGGACACCGTCACTTGAACGTGATTCCGGCAGTGTTCGTGCCTGGCACTTTGATCAGCACCAGCTTGTGGTCGCTCAACACCGCGCGCAAGGCGTCTTCAGCCGATTTGTTCTCCAGGCGAATGTTGGCAGTCAACGGCTCCTTACTCGCAGAAAGATACTCCACCACCCTGGGATCCATTTGCACGTCAAGTTCCGCCTGTTTTGCCAGCCGTTTGATGGCCTCCAGCAAGGGCACATCCCTGATCACAATGAGGGGCACGATCTCCGGCGGCGGGTCGGGGTCTGACTCGTTCGCGACCAAGGGCCAGACCACATCACGGCCACTCCACACGTCAGGTTGATAACGCCAGGGCGAGGCGGGCATCGGGTCGCCACCGTCATCTCGCCCATCTTCGCCGACTGAGTAGAGTGCAAAACTGCCGTCATCGTTCAGCCGATAGCGCAGTGAGTTGCCATCCATGTAATCGTGCGGAACTGCCGAAAGGAACTCCGGCACGAGGGCTTTCAAGCCAGGCGGAGCCTGGCCGTATTTGATCTGAAACCGTTTCAAAGCGATGGCAGTGATAAGCATCTGTTTCAGTGTCTCGGTCCTGACCAACGTGATTATCGCCTTTTCCCAGTTCGGCACGGCCACCTGCGTGAGTGGATAACGAAAGCGGTTGTACCACGAAAGGTTCTTCAATTTGTTCTGCGCCACTTTGACTTTGGGCTGGATTGCGGTCCAGGCGCGGTTGGTGGTTCCGACGCGAATAGCTTCCAGGGTCAGTTCCATGCTTTCCAAATAGAACAGTTCGTCCTGATGCGACCATGCAATCCGCCAGAGTGGTTCGTAAATAAAATCGTTGAAGGAGTCAGCCAGGGAATTAGTGGAAGAGAGACCCATGTTCAGCCCGGTCTGCTTATGGCCGCGCTGGCGGGCGTCATCAAAACAAAAGAGCGCTATCGCCCGTTCGACTTGGAAGGTTTTTTCGAACTGCTCCAACAATCGGACCGACTGCCACGCTGCTTGCAGTTTTGCCAGTTGAGCATCCGTCCACCCCGCCGCCTGCAACGCCTCCCACGTCGCGGCCATGGCCAGCCGCGTAATGGCGACGCGGATCATCTGATTGACCAACACCCATTCCTCTTCGTGCAGCCGGGCGGCCGCCAACATGGCGTGAAGGTTCGACGACGCTCCCTCAAGATTGCCGCGATGGAGTTCGTTCAGGGTCGCGCCCCAAAGCCACTGCACGGCTTTGCGGATCGCGACGAGTTGATAGGGTGGGAAGGCGGATGGGTTTTGGTAGTCCCAGCCCGAATCCAGCGGCGGATCTTTTAGTGCATCGCGAACCCGCTCCAACGCATCGCTGGCCTGGTCGAGTTGGGCCTCAAATTCCGGCCAGGTGCAGGCTTTGCCCCTGCTCCAACGCAACTCTTGCCCCTGCCATGCCGTCCGCGCGTGTCCCGGCATCACGATGACCATGCCGGATATTTCTCCCGGATGCAGGACCGTGATGTGAAGCTGACTGGCAGCCTCGACCAACCGGCTAAGGTTATCATTGGTCTGAGGCCCTCGGGCAGGCGCCAGTTCCTTCAACGAAAGCTTTTCGCCTTTCGCCCGCATCCGGGCCTTCCATTTTTCGAGGTGGCCTTTTCCACTCCGATAACTTACGGCCAGCCCGCCAGCGATAAGCACAACCATCACGAGGAAGGCGAGGATTGCTTTCGGGGCGGCACCTTTCATCTCTGACCTGCAAGATAAAACCAGACCCGGGAAAAAGTTGGAATCAATTATCGTCCCGTATCGTAAACATGGAACGTTGTGCCTCGCAAATAATCACTTGCTTCCGGCTGGTTGCCTTCCTATAGTGCGCGCTCTTTTGAGAGAAAGTGATTCTTATGCGACGCCCCAAAGGCATTAAAACGAAGAAGTCCGTGGCGAAGCGGTTCAAGATAACCGCCCGCGGCAAAGTGCTGCGACCGCGTGCCGGCAAACGCCACCTGCTGCAAACCAAGAATCCTAAACGCCGCCGGTCGCTCCGCGCCGGTGGCTTGGTCGATGCGACAGACGCGTATCGCATCAAACAGAACCTGCCCTTCAGCCACTAATTTTTTTGACGAGCCACGCTGCAACGATTTAACGCTTTAACGATCTCCCGACCATGCGAGTCACCAACGCCCCCGCTTCCCGCAAACGCCGCACACGAACCATCCGCGCTGCCAAAGGCTTTCGGATGCGCCGCTCCAAACTTTATCGCTATGCTGCGGATGCCCTGGATCACGGGCGTCAATATGCCTTCCGCGACCGCAAGACCAAGAAACGGAATTTCCGGGCGCTGTGGCAAATCCGGATCAATGCCGCCGCCCGCGCTGCTGGCACCACTTACAGTCGATTTATGGAAGGCCTGAAGGCGGCCAAGGTCGGGCTGGATCGCAAAATCCTCGCAGACATTGCCGCCACCGATGACGCTGGCTTTAGCGAATTGGTCAAGATCGCCCGGAATGCGCTGAAGACCAAAGCGGCCAAGGCGTGACGGCAATTTTCAGTTTTTAATTTTCAATTCTAAATTCTAAATTGAGCGGGCGACCTCTGAGGGCCGCCCGATTTTGTTTATGTCACTTCTCGAGCAAATCGAGCCACTGAAAGCAACGGCGTTGGGCGCGTTCAACGCTGCGCCTGACCTCGCCGCTCTCGAACACGCCAAGGGCAACTGGATTGGTCCGCACGGCCAGTTCACCGCGCTGATGAAACAGCTGAGTGCGCTGCCGAAGGAGGAAAAACCCGCCGCCGGCAAGGCCATCAATGCCGCCAAAACCGAACTCGAAGCCGCTTTAACCGCGCGACGCGAGGAACTCGAACTCAAGGCCGCCTTGCCCAGGGAGCCGACTGATTTCACATTGCCCGGACGCCGGCGGCCGCTGGGCAAGTTGCATCCGCTCACGCAAGTGACTGAAGACATTGTCCGCAGCTTTCGCAAGATCGGTTTCGCCGTGGCCGACGGTCCGGAAGTGGAAGATGAGTATCATTGCTTCGACGCGCTGAACACGCCTGCCGATCATCCTGCGCGGGATACCCACGACACGTTCTACCTGGCAACAGACCGGCCAGAGGGTTCTGCCTCTCCTGGGGGAGAAGGCCGCGGGGAGGGCGAGCGTCAACCGCTTTTGCTACGCACCCACACGACGTCCGTGCAGGTGCGCACGCTCGAAAAACAAAAACCTCCTGTGCGCATTGTCGTGCCAGGCCGTGTCTATCGTCGCGACAACGCCGATGCCACCCACAACCCGACCTTCCACCAGATTGACGGTGTGTATGTCGATAAAGGCGTCACCGTGGGCGACCTCAAGGGCACGGTCGAGTTCGTGTTCAAAGATCTGCTGGGCGAAGATGTGAAGATCCGTTTCCGTCCGCACTACTTCAGCTACACCGAGCCGAGCTACGAGATCGATTTCTCCAGCGCGCTCACGAAGAAGATGGGCAAGCAATGGCTCGAAATCGCCGGTTGCGGCATGATTCACCCGGCGGTGTTCGAGAAGGTCGGCTACGATCCAGGAGTCTGGACGGGCTGGGCCTTCGGCTTCGGCATCGAACGCGTGGCGATGATTCGGTATGGGATTAATGACATCCGTTTGTTTTATGAGAATGATTTACGGTTCTTGAAGCAGTTCTAGTGTGCTGTTCTGATACGGACTCCAAATGAAGGTCACATTCAACTGGCTCAAACAATACGTTGACTTCAACTGGTCGCCTGAGGAGTTGGCCGAGCGGCTCACGATGCTTGGTTTGGAAGTCGAAGGCGTGCAGAAGCTCAGCGGTGAGTTTGAAGGCATTGTCGTCGCGCAGATCCTCACGCGCGATAAAGTGCCTGGCTCGGACAAGTTGTCGGTCTGCAAGGTCAATGATGGCAAAGGCGAGCGCACGATCATTTGTGGCGCGCAAAATCATCAGCCGGGTGACAAGGTCGCGCTCATCCTGCCGAACTTTGCGCTGCCGCTGAAGCCCGGCGAAAAGGAACCGTTCGTCATCAAGGAGCGCAAGGTCTTTGGCATCGTCAGCCAGGGGATGATGTGCTCGCCCAAGGAACTGGGTTTGGCCGAAGATGCGGAGGGTCTCCTGATCCTGCGCGAGGATGCGCAGCTCGGCCAGTCTTTCGCCGAATACCTGGGCCGCGCATCCGGCGATGTTGTTTATGATTTGGAAATTACGCCGAACCGTCCGGACTTGAACAGCGTCCTTGGCATCGCGCGGGAGATTGCGGCGGCGACGGGGAATGCGTTGCGATTTCCAGAATCCGGAATCCAGAATCCAGAATCCAAGATCAACGACCTCGTTGCTGTCCGCCTCGAAGATGCCGAGCTTTGCCCACGCTACGTCGCGCGCGTGGTGCGCGGCGTGAAGATTGGTCCGAGCCCGGACTGGTTGCGCTCGACGCTCGAGAAAGTGGGCATCCGCAGCATCAACAACGTCGTCGATGTGACCAATTACGTGATGATGGAAATCGGCCAGCCGCTCCACGCGTTCGATTATCATCTCATCGCCCGGAGTAGGGACGGCAAGCCGACGATTGTTGTCCGCCGGGCGCAGCCGGGAGAATTGTTCATCACGCTGGACGGACAGAAGCACACGCTCACCAATGAAATGCTTCTGATCGCCGACGAGCAAAAGGGCATTGCGCTCGCCGGTGTGATGGGTGGGCAGAACACGGAGATCAACGATCAGACGGTGGATGTGTTGATCGAGAGCGCTTACTTCACCCCCACGAATATCCGGCGCACGTCCAAGACCCTTGGCCTTCGCACCGAGTCTTCCTATCGTTTCGAGCGCGGCGCGGACATTGGTATCACGGACCGGGCCAGCCGCCGTTGCGCTCAACTGATTCTTGAAACGGCTGGCGGCAAGCCGGTCGAAGGCGCCGTGGATGCGTATCCTCAGCCGGCGGAGCCGCAGCAAGTCACGCTTCGCTTTCAGAAGACAAATGAGTTGCTCGGGATCGAAATCCCGGCGGAGCGGCAGGTAACGCTGCTCGCAAGTCTCGGTTTGGAATCACTCTCACCTCTCACCCCGGCCGTCTCCCCTTCGAGGGGAGAGAGTGGCCGCAAGCCAGGTGAGGGCGAACCCGGTGCTCCAGCGCGAGCGACTTTCAGAATGCCCACCTGGCGCGTTGATTTGAAACGCGAAACCGATCTCATTGAAGAAATTGAGCGCCTTCATGGTTTGGAAAAGGTCCCTGCCACACCACCGCGCGGTGCGCTGGGCTCGAATGCCTTCGATGTTGTTCATGACGAAATCGCTGAAGCCCGCCGGCTTCTGGCAGGCCTCGGTCTGAGTGAAGCGCAAGGCCAAACACTTGTTTCCGAGACCGGCGCCAAACTGGTCTCGACAGCAAACAACATCGTGATGCTGGCAAATCCATTGAGCAGCGATATGAAGGCATTGCGGCCCAGTCTGCTGCCCGGTCTGCTGGATTCCCTGCGACACAACCTCACTCACAAGAACGATGATGTGGCGCTCTTTGAAATTGGCCGCGTGTTCGCCGTGGCCGGCGGACAGCCTCGCGAGGAGCGCCGCGTCGCGCTGGCGTTGACCGGCCAGCGTCATCGAACTTTTTGGAGTGGTGAAGAGCGCGACGCCAAGTTCGACATTTACGATCTCAAAGGCGTGTTGGAGGAATTTCTGGAACAGTTCGGGGTGCGCGGACAAACCTATATTCGCCGTCCGGATAGCACCGCGCTTTACGTGGAGTCGGCCACCGTGCAACTCGGCAAGCAGACCCTGGGTGAGCTCGGCCAACTCCTTCCGTCCCTGGCACGGCACTACGATTTGCGCGACGCCGTCTTCCTGGCCGAACTGAATCTTGATTTGCTGCTGGCTCGACGAAACACAGAAAAGTCTTTCACGCCGCTGCCTGTCTTTCCCGCCATCCGCCGCGACGTCGCGATGATCGTTCCGGAAACCACGACGCACGAAGCGGTGTTAAGTGTGGTAAAGCAAGCCCGGCCGCAACATCTGCAAGGCGTCGAGTTGTTTGACATCTTTCGCGGCCGGAACGTCCCTCCCGGCCGGAAAAGTATGGCCTACGCGTTCACCTATCGGAGCAGCGAACGCACGCTGACCGATGCCGAAGTGAACGCCGAGCATGAAAAGCTGGTGGAAAAATTCAAGGAAAGCCTGCAAGCCGTTATCCGGGCAGCGTAAGATCCAGCAGGCCGCGTTTACTTTGGTTCCTTGGCGAACCTTCTCTTCGTTTTGTTAAACCACTCGCGGGCTTTGTCGAGCCAGCGCCTGGCCCAGACAAATTCCGTTGCTAAAATGGCCAGGCCCAAAGGAATAACCACGAAGGCCGGACCCGGCAAAATGAGCAGCGCCAGACCTGTCAGCAGCACCGTCGTGCCGACGACGCCAACGAAGAGCTTGCGGACGTGCGGGATATTGGCCACCCCCAACCAGCGAAGCAGTTTGTCAATCACCCGCGTCATGTTCCCAGTGTAGCCTCACTCGGCAAAGTGCGCGAGGCCGTTCATTCGATTTGTTCGATGCGGCGCTGGTGCCGGCCGCCTTCGAATTCGGTGTTGAGCCAGACTTTCACAATTTCCAGAACCGTTTCGGGCGGAATCAATCTCTGGCCGAGGCTGAGCATGTTGGCGTTGTTGTGCTGGCGGGAGAGGCGGGCACTTTCGACGTTCCAGCAAACGGGGCAGCGGATGCCTTTGACTTTGTTGGCGACGATGGCCTCGCCGTTTCCCGAGCCGCCCAGGACGATGCCGCGCTCACATTCACCGCGAGCAACAGCCTCGGCAGCCGGACGGATGAACAGGGGATAATCCACTGGCTCGTTGCTGTGCGTGCCGAAGTCGCGAGCTTCGTGGCCAAGCGTTTGCAGAAGCTCCTTGATTCTTTCCTTGTACTCAAAACCCGCATGGTCGGAGGCGATGGCAATTTTCATTTCAATTCAGCCCACTGGCGATGGATCCGCTTTATCTCTGCGTAATGAACGCCACGGGTTCTTTCATCCTCCGAAAGCCAGGCTTCGAAACGCGCGGGTCCGGATTCAAGGCGAACGGATCGAAACAAACACTCTCTGAGGCCAGGTTCAAGCTGTTTTTCAAGAACGACCTGGCCAAGCCTGACATGCGCGGTCGCATTCGAGCTTTCGCAACGAGGGAAACGGAGTGTGATGCCATAAGTGCCGGCGCGCGCCAAAAGCACCTCCCAATGGCCGACGGCACGGGTTCCCCAGCCCGCCCCAGGTCCGCGCCAGTCCTGACGGGTGAGAATGACGGGATTCTCCCGGGGTGTCCCAAGATGAATGCGCGAAGGAGCAAAGCCGCGCGTGCTGCTCACGTCACGGAACCACTGTTCGTAGCCACGGCGCATTAGCTCGACGAGATGGGGATGCTCGGCCGCGATGTCTTTTCGTTCGAGCGGATCCGTTTCCATGTTGTACAACTTGAACAGCGGCGCGTTGCTTGGGCTTTGAGTCGCTCCCAGCGGCTGGACGAGCTTATAGCGCTCCGAACGGGCGGCAAAGGCGCGATACAACTCCGGTTCGTCACCGCGATGCCATTGAAAATGAAGGGTGCGATCTGGCCACGCGACGTTCTCGCCGTTGAGCAACGGCCAAAGACTGACGCCGTCGAAAGCCACTCCGGCGGGCTTGGGCACGTGGCAGGCTTCGAGCAGTGTTGGCAGGAGGTCGATGTGTGCGGCGATGCGATCCACGTGGTGATCGGACTGCAGTTGGCCGGGCCATCGCATAAAGAAGGGAACACGGATACCGCCTTCGTGAACGCTGCCTTTGCGTTCGAGCATGCCGCTGTTGTAGCGAACTTGCTGCGGACCGTTGTCGGTGAGGAAAATGACGATCGTGTTGGTGGCGAGTTTGAGCGCGTCCAGTTTGGCGAGCAGCCGGCCGACATGGTCATCGAGGTTGCTGATCATGCCATACACTTTCGCGGTCGACTCGGGATCGGCCTTGCCCGGCAACGGATGGCCAATGTCCGGGAACTGGCTGTGTTCGAGGTTCATGTTTCTATAAATCGCATGGTAGTTGGTCGGAACTTGCAACGGCGTGTGCGGCGCATTGAACGCCAGCCAGACCAGAAAAGGTTTGTGGCGGCTTTTGGTGATGAAGTTTACGGCGGCATCCGTGAAAACGTCGCTGCAATAGCCTTTGGTTTTAATCGCCCTGCCATTGTGCTGAAGAATGGGATTGAAACAACTCTCGCCCCCGGGCGGATCGGAAGGCTGGCCGATTCCTCCACCTTTATGCACGAGAGATTCCTGAAAGCCCTGATCGATTGGTCGCAGCGGATAATTGTCGCCGAGGTGCCATTTGCCGAAGATGCCAGTGCGATAGCCCGCGCTGGAAAACATTTCGGCCAGGGTGACCTCACCGGGATGCATCAATGCCCGCCCCAGATACGTATCCACGACGCCCGTGCGATAATTGTAGCGGCCGGTCATCAGGCTGGCGCGGGTCGGCGCGCAGACCGGCGAGACATAAAACGAGGTCAGGCGCACACTTTGTCGAGCGAGCCGATCGAGGTGAGGAGTGCGGATTTTCACATTGCCATGAAAACCCAAATCGCCATGCCCCTGATCGTCCGTAATCACGACGACGACGTTGGGCCGTTGAAGCCGAGGGGATAAACCGGATGTGTCCGCAGGCAGATCTCCGCCGGCCGCCGCCCTGGCCAGCAGGACAGCGAGCAACAGCCGACTCTTCTGCAAGCGTTCGGTCATTGGGCAGACTACCGGCCCTCTTGCCATGAACGGAACTGTCGGCTTCTCATCCCTGGCAGTCGAGACAGATCCGTTGGCGGGCAGTCGTGATTGGCGTGATTGGAGCGTAACCGAGAATTCACTTGTCAGAAGACCGCACAGCGACCATATTTGTGCCAAATTCTAAAGTCTTCTATATGCAATATCGCGTCGTGGTCTTGACCGTCTGTCTTGGAATTCTCGCGCCGACCTTCCTCTTTGGTGCCGATCCACCTACCCAACTCGATCTCACCGTCTCCAACACGGTTAAAACGATCACATGGCCGCGGGCACTGCTTCCCGCGCTGGACCAGAATCGGTTGATGGCGGCGACGAACATCACTAATTTTGCCCAGGTTCCAGGTTCGAATATTACCGCGTTGGCGTCCGGATATACCTGGAGAACCACGAACTCATTCCCGGGCCAATTCTATAATCTGGAACTGATTCAATTGAGCAGTAACGATCTGCTTCGGGCCAACGTCCTGAACCGCCTGGCCTACGGCCCTACTCCGGATGAATTGGAGCGGGTCGCCGCCATTGGGGCCGAGGCCTACATCAATGAGCAATTGGCACCCGAGACAATCCCTAACCCGATCGAGTCCTACACGGTTGTTCAGACTAATTCTCTGGGCTCAACGCCCAACAGTAATTGGAACATAGTCACCGTGACCGGCACGGTCAGCAGCGCGACTGGGCCGTTTTACATGTATCTGCGCGAGATCGGTAACGTTTACATCGACAGTGTGCGGTTGAGCCTGCTCTTTACCAATATTACTAGCTGCGTCACCAACACGAACAACGTGGTAACCTGCGTGACGAATTACTATCTTGGCACGAATGTGCTGGTAAACAGCGATTTCGAACAGCCGCTAGGGGTCGGATGGACACTCGGCGCGAATCTGGTGCAGTCCAGCAGCAGTCCGGACTATGCATGCTCAGGGAACTTCAGTTGTCGCATGGTGTCCACCGCGCCCGGCTCGACCGGCGGCAGTTCCATTCAGCAAAATATTGCTGCCGGCGCCTTAATCAATGGCCATCGTTGCGTGCTGAGCTTCGCTTATCTGCCTGACAGCGATTCCCGGCTGTTGACGTTGCGATTGTCGGGCACCGGGATCATCGGTTCCGGTATGGATGACTCAGGCCCGCCAAGCTGGATTTATGCGACCTTCACCGGCCAGTCCACCGGAAGCCGCTTTCTTTATGGTTATCTCTCGGGACCCGGAGAAGCCTGGGTGGATGACGTCAAACTCGTCTCCGGAAGCGTGGCGGAAGCGGGACCCAATTTGCTGCAGAACGGAGGGTTTGAGTCGCCCTTGGGCCCGCCGTGGTTTGCGGTGGGGAACCATAGTGGTTCCGCAATTGACAACACCGTGGCGTATTCCGGAAGTGGGAGCCTGCGTGTGCTTGCAACCGGAAACGGCTCAGGAAACCAAACCAATGGCAACTCCGTAGTTCAAACGGGCATTCTGGTCACCAACAACGGGACCTATACGATCAGTTTCTGGTACCGCCCAGCGACCCAAGGCCGCCGCGTGACTGTGCGCTTGTCGGGGCAGCCGGCGGATCAATCTCCAGACAGGCTTGCCAGTGGCTTCAAGCGGCGTTTGGACGCCGCGAACTGGGGCGTCAGCCTGGATGAGATGCGCCGGTGGTTATGCCAAAATGCGGTAGGCTCATCTCACCAACTGCTGGAAGTGCTTACCCAATTCTTCGAAAACCACTTCGTCACGTATCACTCCAAGACGAGGGATTTCCTCGATCCTCCGTATAACGATGGTCCTTTGGAAGATGCGATTGCCACGGATCTGGAATATCGGGAAGTCTCCCGATGGCGGACCGCGTTGCTCAGCCCCAATTGCACGTTTTACGATCTGCTGAAAATCCATGCAGAAAGCCCCGCTGAGATCATTTACCTCGACACCGTGGGAAGCCGGGGTGACGCCAACAATCTTGCCAATGAAAACTATGCCCGCGAACTCTTCGAACTCTTCTGTATGGGCGTCGATAATGGCTACGATCAAAACGACATCGTCGCTATGTCGCGGGCCTGGACGGGCTGGACGGTGCGCATTGCGCGGCGCGAACATATCGATAATCCGTTTGCGCCCTCGGTGAATCGGAATGGCCAGGGCGACATTAATTTGATGCAATTCGGGAATTATCCCGGCCTTGGCAACTCCACCGTCTCTAACATCATTGGAGTTTGGACCTTCATCTTCGATCAATCGTGGCACGGCACCAATCGGGCTCCCATTCTCTCGGAGTGGGTTCCCGGAACACCGGCAACCAATCCCGTGGCCATGGGCCCGAAACGCTATGCGGCGCGGTTCGGACCGCCCTGGGCCGGGCGATCCTACCAGATCAACATCCCGCGCCGCACGGGGACTAACGCCATTCAGGATGGTTACGATGTGATTAGAAGCCTCTCGACGAACTTGCACACGGCGGAATATCTTAGCGTGAAATTGTGCAGTCTATTCATTCACGACGGGTTCCCTAATCCAACCACGCAGACCAACCTGCCCGAGTATGCTTTTTACGATTATACCAATCCCAACCGCACACCGGAAGCCGAGTTGATCCGGCGTTGCATCGTGACCTGGGATCAGACGGGGGGGCGTATTCGCGATGTCTTGCGGACCATCTTCGATTCGGACTTGTTCCGCAGCCATGCCGGTTCCCGACAGAAGGTCAAAACACCTTTGGAGTTTGTCATTAGCGCGGTGCGCGCCCTCAACTCCGTGGATGCTGCCGGCCAGGCGACGGCGTTTACCGATGGCAACTTTTCCACCCAATTAGGCCGCATGGGTTCGATGAGCCTGTTTAACCGTGCCGATCCCGATGGCTACCCGGAAGCAGGGCCGCCTTGGATTAGCGCCGGAACGCTGGCCGAACGGCTACGCTTCGTGCAGACGCTGCTCACCGTCCCCGCCGCGCGCACGAACCTCAACGGAACGGCTAATGGTGATGCGGGCAACAATACGGCTGATCCGGTAGCGCTGCTGAAGAGAAAACTGCCGCCCCCCAGTTGGAACAATGCCGGCGACGTGGCGGATTTCTTCCTGGCACTCCTTTTCTTTGGTGAAGGGAAAGCCAACCTGGATCTATACCGGGTTTCAGCGGTCAGCTTCTTGAATACGGCCGACAACGGCACGACGCCGTCGTTATTTTCCGGCTTGAGTAATACAGGTCCTGATTACGATACGCGTGTTCGAGGCATGGTATCTCTGCTCATGACACTCCAACGATTCCAGGAACAATAGACTTATGCGACACTCCAATTGTAGTTGTAATCTCAATGTAATCACGCGGCGCAACTTTCTCAGCCGCTCGGCCAAAACCAGCCTGGCCGTCGCATTATCGACCCTGGTGGACATCCCCCTGGTGGTGAAACGGGCTTTGGCGGAGGGCAGCATTGGCCTCAACGGCAAGAAACTGCTCTTCATCTGGCTGCGCGGCGCCAACGACGGGTTGAATTCAGTGATCCCCATCCTCGATCCGTCGTACGACTCGAGCCGTCCCACCCTCGCTATTCCCCCGGCCCAAGGCACGAACTATTCGACTGCGGGCCCGGCTGATTTTCCAGTCAGTTCAGCCGATCCGGCCAGTCCTGATTTCGACACTTATCATTTTGGCAACGCGATTCGCCTGGGAAACGGCTTTGCGGCGCTGCATCCCTCGCTCAAATTCCTGTCGCCAGTTTACAACGCGGGAGATTTGGCTCTGATTCATCGCGTGGCCTATCCGCGGCAGTCGCGCTCGCATTTCGACTCACAGCGTTACTGGGAAAACGGAACGCCAAACAACAACCTGGCCAACGACGGTATCTTCTACCGTACCATGCTCGAATATCTGATCGACCAGGGAGCCAACGCTTCTCCATTGACAGGCGTGTCCATCCAGTCCTCGCTTCCGCTGATTCTCCGCGGCTCGGAAGCGCCCATGACGAATCTGACCGATCCATTACGTTACGATTTGCTCGGCATTCCCAATTCTTCCAACGCCAATTTCAAGGCCAGCATGTTCCTCAACCAGGCGAATACGTATCCGTTTCCATCCAAGCAAAGCCGTGCTCTGCTCCAGCTTCAATATGAGAACATGGCCACGACGCTGGACGAATTCGCGGCCCTTCGCCCCATCCTTGAAGAAACGGGCAACACGTTTCAGGACGACGCCCGACTGGATGGGTTTACCAGCGCCAAGACCGACGGAGACACCAGTTGGGTTCCGCCGGCAGGCACTAATGGTAATTCGTCTCTGGGCTACTTCCTGTTCCCCACGACCCAGCTGAAGAATGGTGGCTGGCGACGACCAAACGGTACCAACGACGCCGGCAAGTATGTGGTGCCGCCCAGCCTCCAGACCCTGTTCGAGCGCATCAAAGCGGCTGCCATCATTCTGAACAAGACCGATGCGATCATCGCGGGCACGGAATTCGGCGGGTTCGACACGCACAGTCAGCAGGGTGGTGCCGCCAGCAACAATGCCAATTCACATCCGGAACTCAACAAGGGTTTTGGCTGGGCCATGTATGCCTTGCGAAAATATTTCACTCTCTATGAGGACCGGGCGGGCTGGGATGATGTCGTCGTCGTCACGCTGACGGAATTCGGTCGTACCACCATCGAAAATGCAGATCTGGGCACCGACCACGCTGAGGCCGGCGTGATGTTCGTTGCCGGTGGCGCGGTGAACGGCTACGTGCCCTCGGTGCGTTCCGGTGTTTACAATTGCAATCCCAACGATACGACAGTTCCAGCGGAACTGCGATGGGTGACGGGCGGGAGCGGCTCGATGTTCGGCGTCAGTGGTCGTTACTTGAGGCGCGTCACAGACTACCGGCAAGTGCTGGGAGAGCTCATCCGCGATCATCTGGGCGCTACACAGAACCAGTTAAACCGCATCATTCCAGGTTACGCGAATCCTACCGAACGGCTTCTGGCAGGCGGTGCATCCATTGATGGGGCGCAAATTCGCGGTGAACTGGGCATCGTGTAAGGCCGCGGCTCTGTTCCTGCTAAGACTTTGCACGTGCGAATAAGAGCGCTGTTGTTGCCTTGGGCGGGAGCACTGCTGCTGGGAGTGTCGTCCCCCACTGGAGTTGCCGACACCGTCACGCTGGGTGCGAGCGCTGATGCCACCTTATTTGAGGTTAGTCCAAATAACAGCGCTGGAGGCGACGTGTTTTTCCTCTCGGGAACGACGCAGAATCGCACCCGCACCCGCGCTCTGCTTGGCTTCGACATCACTTCAGCCATTCCAACAGGCTCACAGATCACCGGAGTTAATTTTGAAGTGGAAGTAACGCGCCGGCCAATCGATGGATTCGAAGCGTCTTTGTTTGGTCTGCACCGCATGCTGAGACCGTGGGGCGAAGGCACAACTATTGTGGAGGACAATGCAGGAGGAATGGGAGCTCCGGCCATGGCCGGTGACGCTACCTGGCTCCACCGCTTCGCATTCTCCGACGCGTGGGGCGCCCCGGGTGGAGCGGCAGGTATAGATTACCAGGCGGAGTTCAGTGGGTCGGCTTTCATTTTCGACGTGGACATCTACAGGTTTGAAGGCACACCCGCGATGATTGCAGACATTCAATATTGGCTGGACAATCCTACCATCAACTTCGGTTGGATGCTGATCAGCCAATCCGAAGAACTGCCCTTTACTGGCCGACGCTTTGCCTCGCGAGAAGACCTGAATGGAGGAGGTCCACGACTGATCGTTGATTACACCGTAGTGCCCGAACCGGGCATAATGGCATTGTGCGGCCTGGGTTTTCTTTGCCTCGTGGTCCGTCGGCGGAAGAGAACTCAAGCCTAAGGGCCACGGCTTTGGTTTTCGCATTGTCCTCTTTCTTTTCCGATTCAATCAACCGTCACGAGAACGCCGGCCAGCGCAAGGGCCAAGAGAGCATGGAATCTGTGGCCAGACAATGTCCCGACCAGAGACGGTTCGTCTACGTCGTGACGGGCGGTCATGTCCAAAAAGATGACGCGCAAAAGATCTCCTGCTTTCGACCCAAATCCAGGCTTGCAATTTGGAATTCAGCGCGGGAAAGTAGCGGCAATTACATGAAAACCCATCGCGTCCAACGATGGCTGGCGTATCTCTTAATTGGATCCTGCGCATTCGGTACGCTTTCAGCCGCTGAATCAAATCCAGAGCCGCCAGCCATGCTCACGATTTCCATGCTCACGAACGGTCAGCAGCGGGTCTCGTGGAGTCCCTACCCTGCCGCGGAGCAATTCAGAATTCTTTCCGCGCCGAATTTTTCCACGCCCTTCACTGAGGACACGTTGGGAATTATCTCCGGTTACGAATGGACCGCCCCGATTTCCGGATCGCTGGGCTTTCATCGCTTGCAGGTAATTCCGCTCTCGTCGAACGCGCTCTTAAGCGCGACCGTTTTGAACCGGCTGACGTACGGACCGACACCCGATGACATTGAGCGCATTGGCGGCATCGGGCCGCAAGCCTTCATCGATGAACAACTGGCATGGGACGGGCATTCCGAATCGCTCGATACCGATCCGCCCATTACGAACGCTCCACCACCCCCGCCGCCGTTTACGAACTGGATTCGTGTTTCAGCTACCGGCACCGCGACCGCCACGAACTTTGGCATCTATCTCAGCGCCCGCGGGACGGTTTATATCGATGATGTTCGGCTGGTTGCCGGCACCAATGCCGACATCGGTGATAACCTTCTGCTCAATGGCGATTTCGAGGATCCAATCCTTGCGCCGCCATGGGGCATCGGCAGCACCGTGACAGGTTCTTCGATCACCAGCAGCCCGACCGTTGATGGCCAGGCGGCTTCCGGCACGAATTGTTTGTTACTCAGGGCCACTGCCGGGACCACGACACTCACGGCTGGGCTTTGGCAGCCGTTTGCCACCAATACACCGACCGCAAGCGAGCGGTTCACACTGAGCTTTTCTTATCTGCCATATCCTAATCCCGGCACGAACGTGCTGACGGCACGCTTGTCGGGGAACGCCACCATCCGCAACATTACATTGCCTTACAATGGCCCCATCCCGCCCACACCGCCGCCGGCGGTTTCGCCCCTTTATGGCCGACTGAGCGAGAGCGCAGCACCTGCGGATGGACTCGGGTTGCCGTCGGTAACGAACAGCCTCTCCGAACTGCGCGTGTATCATATGCTCCGCGCGGTGCAGAGCAAACGACAGCTCTACGAAATCCTCGTGCAATTCTTCGAAAACCATTTCACCACCGAGTACCAAAAACTAGATGACTGGTTCGATATGAACTATTCCGGCATCATTACCAACGATAACAAACGCCGGAACCTGGCGGTCGATCTGGAGTGGCGCGAGCATCAGAAATTCCGGCAGGCATTGCTGGACCCGAACTGCACCTTCTACGACCTGCTCAAGATCAGCATCGAGAGCCCGGCGATGATCATTTACCTCGACACCGTCCTCAGCACGCGCACTGCCGCCAACGAGAACTATGCCCGCGAATTGCTCGAACTGCACACCATGGGCGCCGACAACGGCTACGTGCAGCAGGATATTGTGGAGCTGGCAAAAATCTGGACCGGCTGGCGTGTGGACAAAAAATCGCCGGCGAATGCAAACGATCCGTTTGCGCCTCGTCTGGTTGACCGCACCAATCAGGTGGGCGTCTGGGTGCTTCATTTCAACACCAGCACCAACGTCCACAACTATGCGTCCACAAAGCGGCTTTTTACGAACGTAGTCATCGACCCGCGCTTCGGATCGCAGTTTGGCGGCGGCCAGCCGTATGGACTTACCATTAACGCCAACGCTTATCCCGGCACCAATGGCATCACGGAGGGTTACCTGGTCATCAATCATCTGGCCAATCTTGCCTATACTGCCGAGTTTATTTGCGTGAAGCTTTGCCGCACCTTTGTTCATGAAGACTTCGAGTTCGGAATTTATGATTACACTTCGCCGACGCTTTCGCCTGAAGCGCAGTTAATCAAGGACTGTATGACCGCCTGGAAGACACCGGCCTCTGGCGATGGGCGCACAGGCAACATCCGCTCCATCCTGAAAGTCATATTTGACTCCGCTCTTTTTCGCGGCCACGCAGCCTCGCAACAAAAGGTTAAGACCCCGCTGGAGTTTGCCGTCAGCGCCGTCCGCGCCTTGCGCGCCGTAAACACTGATGCCAGCAGCTACGTCAGCACCACGGCGGACACGGATGGGTACGGCTTGATCACGCCTTTGAGTCGGATGGGTGGGATGAATTTGTTCAATCGGCCCGAGCCCGATGGGTTCTCGGAGTTCGGTCGCATCTGGCTGAGCACGGCCAACCTGTGCGAGCGCATGCGATTCGTGCAACATCTCATGATGCCGTCCAACAGTTCGCTGAAGACGGTGGACGGCACTGTCAATAATGTCTCCAACCCCGCAGGTTTGATACGGTCCAAGCTTCCCCAGGCAAGCTGGAACGATCCGGCCGCGATCGTCGATTATTTGATCCGCATCATCTATCCGGGTGAGGGCAAGGCCAACCTCGACCTCCACCGCACCGCGGCCATCAATTTTCTCAATACGACGGATACCGGCGCGCCATCGGCATTCAACTTCGCCAGCCACGACGGACGGTTGCGCGGGGCTGTGGCGTTGCTGATGTGTTTTCCGCGTTCCCAGGAACAATGAATCATTGCCATTTATGCCCAATGTGATTACTCGACGCTCGTTCATCCATACCGGCTTGCAGGCCGGCGTCGCTGCCGGACTGGCTTCCATGATGAACATCCCACCCTTCCTCAAGCGCGCCCTGGCCGAAGGCAACATCGGTATCAGCGGTAAGAAACTGCTCTTCATCTTCTTGCGCGGGGGTAATGACGGCATCAACAACATCGTTCCCATTGAAGATCCGAGCTACCTTGGCACGGGCAACACACTCCGGGGCTCGATCGGTATCCTCAAAGATCCGATGGTGTTCTACGATGTGGCCAGCCCGACAGCCGATGTCGTTTCTCGCACGTATCCTTATGCCATCAACCTGGGCAACAAATTCGCGGCGCTGCATCCGGCTCTCTTCGACATGGCCCCGCTGTTCAACAACGGCGACCTGGGGCTGATTCATCGCGTGGCCTATCGCAGCCAGTCCCGCTCTCATTTCGATTCCGAAAAATATTGGGAGAAAGGAACCGACGGCGTGGGGGCGAACAACCGATTCATTTCCGACGGTGTTTTCTATCGCACCATCGTGGAATCAGGTTGGAACCGGAATCACGCGCTTTCGGGCGTTTCCATCCAATCCAATTTGCCGCAGAGTTTGCGCGGCCAGCAACCGATGACCAACCTCAGCTCGATTGGCCGCTACAATCTGATTGGCGTGTCCAGTCCGTCCGGCTCGACCAACACCGATCGGGTCAAACTCCTGAACGCGATCGACGCTGCCAACCTGCAACTCCATCCACAAAAGGACAATCGCGAGCTCGTTTATAATCTTGGCACCGCCTTCCAGAACACGCTGGACATTTTCCTGGACCCAAGCTTTCAGACCAACGAGTTTTATGATACCGACGGCACACGGCTCTTTCCCAGCAGTAGCGCGCAGGATCCGCTCAATCGTTTCAACAACTCGTTCGGGTTCATCCAAAATGTCAAAAGCGCGGCGCAAATCCTCGCCAACACCGATGCGATTATCACCGGCACGGAAATGGGCGGCTTCGATACGCACACCGGGCAGGTGACGGCCGGCAGCCCGCATCTGGGTGGCCATGCCAACCTTTTACGGCGCGTGGGCTGGGCGTTTTATGCCTTATGGAAATTCTTCAGCAATCCGGCCTACAATAACCAGGGGATGGATTTGTGGCGCGATGTGGTCGTTGTCACCTTTTCGGAGTTCGGCCGCACGTCTGCCGAAAATGCGTCCGATGGCACCGACCACGCTGAAGCCAGCGTCATGTATGTCGCCGGGGGGTCGATCCATGGCGGCATTTATGGTTGCAGTCCAACGCCTATAAATGGCGTCAATCAGTGGGACGCTGGCGACGGTGGCAAGACTGGCTCCATGTACGCCGCCAATTCCAACGTCGGCTATCTGAGGCGTGCTATCGATTATCGTTCCGTGATTGGCGAAATCATCCGCGACCACATGGGAGCAACGCAGAATCAGCTCAACCGAATCATCCCCGCCTATGCGAACGAGACGACCGAGCATCTTAAGGATGGCGGCATGGTCGCCACGACTCCGATCATCGGCGAGATAGGAATTGTCTGAGCCGTAACGATTCGAGTCTCAGTAACCGAGCTCGGCCTTGCGCTGCTCGGCGGTCGGCAATGGGTCCTTCTTCTTTACGATCGCATCTTGTCCCGAGTCCTTCAGGCGTCTGGCTTCAGTCGCGTTGAACTCAGTATTCGACTGGAATTCCGCGGGAACGTCTGCTTCGGCGTAGATGGCTTCGACCGGACATTCCGCCACGCACGCCGTACAATCGATGCAATCCTCCGCGTGAATGACTACTTGATTGTCCAATTCGTAAAAGCAAGCCACAGGGCAAACCTCCACGCAATCAGTAAACTTGCATCCCACACATTTACTGGTAACGACATGTGCCATAGGTCATTTCGGTTTGTTCGCTGACGGCCACAGGCTCGAACGCGGCGCGCGAATTTGCAAACACATTTTTCTGGCGAAGCTTGCCGCGCCGATTTTGCGAGGGGATTTCTAATAGACCTTGCGCAGATTGGACGGAAGAATGTTTAACTCCGAGCGATACTTCGCCACCGTGCGGCGCGCGATCTGAATGCCCTTCTCTCCGAGAATCTTTACCACTTCCTGATCGCTCAGTGGCTTGTGTGGATCCTCGTTGCCGAACAGATCGGCGATCATGTCTTTCACGCTCGTGTTGGACATACCCTCGCCGGAAGCGGTCTGGATGCCCGAGGTGAAGAAATACTTCATCTCGAAAATTCCCTGCGGCGTCTCCATGTACTTGGCGGAGACGGCGCGGCTCACGGTCGTCTCATGGACTCCGACGACTTCGGCCACCTGCACCATGGTGAGCGGCTTGAGGAAGGCCACCCCCTTTTCCATGAACTCGCGCTGGCGCTTCACGATTTCCTTGGCGATGTTCAGGATGGTTTGCTGGCGTTGCTGCAAACTCTTGATCAGGAATTTGCCGGCCCGGATCTTTTCGCGAATGTAATCACGTACTTCAGGCGAACTGTCGGCCTGGGCCATCAGGTCCTTATAGGTATTGCTGATCCGCAGATGAGGAATCTGCTCGTTGTTGGTCGTGACTACAAAATCATCGCCCGCTTTCACGACGAAGACCTCCGGCAGGATGTATTGATCGTTGTCCGGCAGAAAAGCCCGCCCGGGCCGCGGCTCCAGCAACCCGATGCGCCCGGCAGCTTTTTGAATATCATCGACGCTCTCGCTCAGGCCGCGGGCAATTTCCGGCAGGCGCCGTTTGCCCAGGGCATCCATGTGCTGATCGACGATGCGGTATTCGAGTGTCTTACGGCGTCCATCACGCTCCAATTGCAACATCAGACATTCCCGCAAATCACGCGCGCCAACGCCCGGTGGATGGAACGACTGAATGATGCGCAACACGTCCATGATTTTTTCCGGCTGCACCCATTGTCGGGGCCGTCCATCAGGCGCCCGATATTCCTCGCTAAAAACCAATTCGATAAAGGTTGTGCCATCGTCGGCGCCAATTTTTTCCTGGCGCACTTCCCCGCGCGCGCGCTGCGCGAGGGTGTAATCGTGAATTGCCAATGTCGAGGAGCGAAGACTTTCCAGTTTTCCATTGGCCGCATCCGGTTTCGGGCTGGCGATGCGCCCGGAGAAGTGAAGGCTCTTTTCCGCCGCGCCAGGCACGGTGGTGGTGAGGGCTGTGAATTCGGCGGCCGCAAAATTCGGTTCGTCGGCAGAGCCGGCATAGGTAGCGGTTATGTTCCACTGGATGGCATTAAAGGCAGAATTGATTTCGGCGATGAATTGCAGAACCCGAACGACACGGTTGAACGTCGTGTGCCGAATGAACGTGCCCTCCGCGCCACCGGTGATCGCCAGCCACTGATCCCTTCGGGCCAGAAGAAAGGCTTGTCGTTCGCTCTCTGGCATGTTGGGGTCCGCCAAAAAGTGGCCGGAAGCCTGCAGGGTGCGGGTGATTTGGCGTCGGACGGTGCGCGGCTGATTAAACGTTTCGGGATTGTAATTCTCGCTCCATTGGGTGATGAAGCCCAGGGCAAACGTGGCGCCGTCGGTTTTCGTGAAGGTCACCTCAAAATTGCTCAGCCAGACGGCCAGTTCCTCCACGGTGGTCTTTAGATAGCCGTAATCGTCGATGTTCCCGATGATCAGCTCGGCGACGGGCCTCTGCTCATCGGTAATGTCGGACAAGCGCATCTGTTCGAGCAGGTTCTCCTGTAGCGAGGTCCCCGCCACGAGTGAATCAAACATGAATTGGCGCTTCTCTTCCTCTTCGGCGGACTGACGCATCGGAATGTTCGTCTGCGCAAAGTGGTCGCGCCATTCCTGGTCGAGTTGCGTCAACCGCTCAAATTCAGCCTGAAAATCGTCCACCGGCTCATTGCTGGGCTTTTCCTTGGCGGGATCGAAGTTGACGTCTGCGGGCGGTTCGGTAGGATCGACGATAGTATCGGTGTGCCCCTCGCCGTCGCGTTCGGGTTTCTCCCGCTGTTCGGCCTCTTCGGTAAGGATTTCCTCCAGGACCGGATTTTGCTGAAGCTCCTGTTCGACCAACGCTTTCAACTCCATGGTCGGCGCCTGCAACAACGCCAATGATTGCTGAAGCTGCGGCGCCAGCACCTGCTGGAGCGACATCTTCTGTGACAGATATAAACCCTGCGCCACGGTTAAAAGTCTAGTAGGAGCGGCATCAATTACTCAAGGACTAATTCGGTACACGCATTGCTTTCGAGTATTGGCAAAATCAACGCTGGCTCTTAATTTCAGCTGGAAAAACCTTCGGCTGCTGAGTGTGGCACGTCCTGGGGTGGATGCCTTTGCGTTTCATCAAGCCTGCACGGGCGCTCATCTGCAAATTAGGTTGCTCTGGAACTTGCTTCCACTTTAACCTCCGGCCGTGGCCGCGCAGCTCACCATTCTCGGCAGCGGTTCCAGCGGCAACTGCGCTTATCTGGAAACCACGGAAACGCGTCTCCTTATCGATGCCGGCCTGAGCGCGCGCCAGATTCGCAAACGGCTGCTGACAATTGGGCGCACACCGGAAAACCTCAGCGGCATTCTGATCACGCACGAACACTCCGACCACATTCAGGGACTGGCGGTGTTGGCGACCAAACTCCAGGTGCCAGTCTATTGCAATCGCCTTACCAAAGAGGCCATTGAAACCCAGCTTCAGATTCGTGTGGATTTCCGCCTTTTTTCCACCGGCGCGAGCTTTGAAGTGGGCGACCTTTCCGTGGACACGTTCAGCGTGCCGCATGACGCCTACGATCCGGTCGGTTTTCTCGTTCACACGGACGCCGGCAAGATCGGTTTTTTAACGGACCTGGGCCACGCAACCAAACTGGTCATCGAACGGGTGCGGGCCGCCAACATCCTGTTGCTGGAGACCAACCACGACATGAAGCTTTTGCAGGAAGACACCAAACGCCCCTGGAGCGTCAAACAACGCATCGCCAGTCGGCACGGCCATCTTTCCAATGACGGCGCCGCCCAAGTGGTGGACCAAATCGTCTCCGCCGAGCTGAACCGCATCTATCTGGCCCATCTCAGTGGCGACTGCAATCATCCCGACCTGGCGCATCGAGTGGTGGGTCAGCGTTTGGAACAGCTCGGCGCCACGCACGTTCATCTGGAAAGGACGTCGCAGGAGTTGCCGTGCCCCACCTTGGACCTGGCTGCGGCCTCTTCAGCGGCGGTTGCCTGGGTCGATTCAGGCGCGCAGCCCGAATTTCCACCGATCGATTTCCTGATTTAGGATTCTGATCGGCACGATAACCATCGACAACACTTGTCCGCCATTGCCGTCGCCGCGCGATGTTTGTCCGGAAAAAGTCATGTCTCCGTGGCGGAGCGACAGGCACAATGCCTGCTATGAAGAGCAAGCTATGTTACGCCGCAATCGGGACAACGGGATTCCAGGCAGTTTGCCAGTCGGCGTGCGCGGCCAACGGCACCACGGCGACGTTTTCAAATCGCACGTCCTCATACTCGCACCCGACTGTGATACGGCAGGCTCGGCAGCCTGCGCTACGGGGCGAGCACGTTGTCGTGCTTTAATGGTTTGTCGGCAACGGCTTGACACTTTGCGCAATTGGGAACAATCAGTTAGACAAGGAAAACGTCATGATGTACGAGAATTTGATTTTGTCGCCAAAGTTCGAGCAGGCATTGCTCTACGCGGCCACGATCCACGCCGGCCAAACGCGCAAAGGAACCACCGTTCCGTTTCTGGCGCATCTGATGAGCGTCGCGAGCATCGCCCTGGAACATGGGGCTGATGAAAACCAGGCCATCGCTGCCCTGCTGCACGATGCGGTGGAAAGAGCCGGCGGACAAGCACGTCTGGAAGATATTCGGGCCCGTTTCGGCGAAAAAGTGGCTGAAATTGTGGAGGGGTGCACGCAGCCGCGCGGGACGCCTGAACCGCCCTGGCGCGCCCGCAAAGCCGCCTTCATCGCGCATCTCCCCCGGTCCTTGGATTCGGTGCGCCTGGTGGCAGCGGCGGACAAATTGCACAATGCGCGCACCATCCTGCGGGAATTGCGCGCGCTGGGAGACTCGGTCTGGGATCGTTACAGTGGCGGCAAGGAAGGCATGCTTTGGTACTATCGTTGCCTGGTGCAAGCCTTCAAAACGGGCGGCCTCAATCCGCTGGTGGAGGAATTAGAACGCGTCGTGACGGAAATCGAGCGGCTCGCAAAAACGAAAGAGTCCGAAACACATCCTCCAGGGCAGCCCGACGAGCAGGCGGCACCCAAGCAGTAAGCTCAGTTGCACCATAGCGAGTTCGTCATTCATGCTCGAGGTCCATCCCATCGCCGCGCTCGATGGAGATCCAAATCTCCAGCCCTATCGCACGATGCGCCGGCAAATGGAACACCGGCAGCAGGGAATTTTCGTGGCTGAGGGTGACAAGGTCGTCCGGCGATTACTGGAAAGCGACTTTGTTGTGGTTTCCGTGCTGCTGCCTGAAAAATGGCTTCGAGAGCTCGAACCGCTCTTGAAATCGCGTCCTGAAGAAATCCGCGCCTACGTTGCAGAAAAGGAAGTGCTGGAAAGCCTGACCGGCTTTTCCATGTACCAGGGGGTGTTGGCCGTCGGCAAAATTCCCGCGCCTGCTTTGCTGGACCAGATCTTGAGGACCGGGTCAGGACCTTTGCTTCTTGTGGCCGTCGATGGCCTGACCAATGCCGAGAACCTCGGCACGCTGGTTCGCAACTGTGCTGCCTTCGGGGTGCAGGCCCTGCTGGTGGGTGAAACTTCCAGCAGCCCATTTCTGCGGCGGGCCGTGCGCAGCTCAATGGGGGGCATCTTCAAAGTGCCGGTGGTGGAAACAGACTCGTTGGCGCAAACCCTGGCAGAGTTGCGCGTGAAGAAAATCCACTGCATCGGCGCGCATCCGCACACGGAACGGAAAACCCTGGCGCAAGCGGATCTCTGCGGAGACTGCTGCATCGTCTTTGGCAGCGAAGGCTACGGTATCTCGCTCCCCGTGCTGGAGGCGTGCGATGAACTCGTTGCCATCCCAATGGCGTCCGAAGTGGATTCCTTGAATGTGGGCAGTGCCGCCGCTGCTTTTCTCTATGAAGCCAACCGCCAGCGCGGCAAGGCATGAGACTTTTCTGCACGCTGCCGTCGTCACCGGCGGGCCGGGAAGCCTCGTGCCACGATGGAGTTGGGGCTTCATCTCCTCGGAGTCCGTGCTACGTTTGGCCATGCAGCGCCCGCGGCTCTCCAAGGACACACGAGACTTTCTCTGGATCGTCACCATGGCCACGGCGCTCGGGTTTGGCGCAGCGACGGCATCCCTTTATTCGCTCAGACATGGTGAGGGTGGACTGTTCTTTGAGTTCAGCGCCGGAACGGTGGTCGCCTTCCTGGCAGGCGCAGCCTTGGCGTCGGGCTATTGGAGATTGATCGTGAAAAGAATCAGCCGCGCAGAAGCCCAGCAACGGCCGGCCCATGCAGAGGCAGCGCGAGACCGGCTGCTTTTCATTGTCTATTCCGTTGTCATGGGCTTGTTCGGCCTGGGATGCCTTCTTTATCCGCTTCGGTATATCGCGCGCGAAAACCTTGTGCCGGTTATTCAGGGGTTGGTGATGGCCTTTGCGGTGGTCGCGGCCATTGGCGGCGCGCTTTGGGGCATTGCACGCTTTATCACCCGGCTGGATAAACAGACCTCGGAAAGCAGCGGTCAAATCAACCGCGAATCCGACGCCGATGACATGGAGTGAGAAGCGAGTCGAAGCTGTAGTGAGTCTGGGTCCGCTGCTTTCGGGAGCGCGGGCGTCTCGCCCGCAGTTTTCGGCGTCCCGCCGAAAACTCTCGCATGTCGAACGCGCGCAACAATTCGGTGAAGTCTCCGACGCTTCAAACCCGCCGGCGGGAGCGACCGGGACGGTCGCGCTCCTCTTTTTCAACTGAATCGTTCCGCTAAGCCTAAGGCGTCAGGGGTTGATGCGCTTGAATTGGATGCGCCGCACGTAGCCGTAATTGCTTTCGGTGATGATCAAGTTGCCAAAAGGGTCGGTATTCACCGCGCGAACGCGTGAAACTTTCGCCAGACTGGGATTGGCATAGAACCATTGGCCGTCGCCGACTCTTAAATTGTTGGCGCCACTGCCGTTCATCCACCGGTGGATAATGCCGCCCGGATCCACATACCAGATGCGGTTGCCGGGATCGTGCTCGCCGATAAAGAAACCGCCATTGGGAATAAACCAAATGGAGCGCGGCAGGTTCAGACTGGTATTTGTGGCTGCAAATCCTTCACCACCGCTGCCCGATGAGGTGCCATTGCCCGCAATGGTCGTCAGGTTGCCGTTCGTGTCCATGCGATAGACGCGATAGGCGTTGCGGTCGCTGATGTAGAGGTCGCCGGTGCGTTCGTCTCCAAGGATGTTTCCGAGGTCACCGAAGCCCGAGCGAACGACGCTGACCCCGCCGGTGGGCGTCCAGCGGTTCAGCGTGTTGGCTGTTCCATCGCCGGAACCAAAATAGACCAGCGATTCATCGCTCTTGATCCAAAACGCTCGTCCGTCACCCATGGGCGCGGTCGTGAACAGCGTGGTCATGACGCCATTGGTGTTCACGCGCCGCACCTTGCCGTTGTAGGTGTCCAAAATGTAAAACGTGCCGTCGGCGCGCATCCAGCCGCCATTGGGCCAGTTCAAATGCAGGTTGGTGGCTGGGGCGGGTCCGTCACCGTTGAAGCCGTTCGTGTGCGTGCCCGCGTAGGTGTGGATGGTCCCGGCCAGCGTGACCTTCAGCACCGAACTGCTGCCTTCATCCACGATCAGGACGTTGCCCCACGGGTCGCCAAAGGCGATGTGCGGGCGGGACAATTGCGCATTGGTGGCCCGACCGCCTTCATTGGTCGGCGACCAATAGTTGACCTTGTCACCCATGAATTGGCCTCGGCCCGCGACCGTTTCCAGAAGGCCGTAGGATTGGAGCAGATTCGTGTAGTGGTTGGGCGTGTTGGTGGAGATGTCCACCGAGAGCAGGCGGACGAAGGCGTTGCTGGGAGACAGCGAGAGCCGAGCGCTGCCCACGGAATTTGACGTGAAATAATTCTCTTCTGGTATCCATGGGCCGGAGATTCCCGACTTCGTTTCGATTGTCACAACACCCGCGTTAAAAGCATTGGTCCACGCGAGGTCCCCGTCGCGATCCAGGCTGAGAATGTCGAAATCCGCGCCAAATACAGTCGCTGCCGAAAGGCAGGCGCCGAGAATGGAGAGTTTGCTCTGCATGGTGTCGAGCAAAGTATGACACAAACCAAAACAGGTCACAAAGAGAAACTCCGTGCAGCTGAAAGCGAGGGAAAGAGAGGCCCAGCCAGGAAAGGCCACCATGGACGCACGAGCGCTCTTTGGTTTTACCTTGCCTTTGGCGCGTAACTCTCCTTTTAAATGGCACTGTCATTTTGTTTCAGCTATGGCAAGACCGGTTATGCAAAAATTTTTCCGCAGTGGCGTGCTCCTCTTTCTGATATTCGTCAGTGGCGCTCTTCTCGCCGCTGAAAAGACCAATGAAGTTAAGACGGTTGAAGAAAGCGAGGCGGCAGAACAGGCCCGGCGCGCCTACCTGCAACTCCAGGAGCAATTGCATGCAACGCAATTAGCCATCGAACAAACGAGATTAGCCATCGAACAAACGAGACAGGAGACGAGTGACTCGGCCGGGCGCAATGCGGAGACCATTGCCACGCGCCTTAAGCTGATCGAGGAGACGCTGGCCTTTCAACGAGAGCGGGAGATCGAAGCGATGCAGAAATCCAACCGTCTGATCCTGACGGGCGCTGCCATTTTTGGGGGGATAGGCATCCTGGCACTGGTGTTTACTGCCTGGTTTCTGTTGCGGGCCATGAACCGCTTGTCGCAAATTGCCGCTTCCTTCCCTATTGGGCATGCCTTGGGCCCTGGTGCCGCCGCGGCCGCACTGGGCGGTGGCCACCCGCATTTGGTGGGCTTCGGTTCGGCCGACCTGCCGGGCCCGCGGTTGCTGGGCGCCATCGAACGGCTTGAGAAACGGATCCACGAGTTGGAGAGCATCGCGCAATCGCCATCGACTAACGAGGCCAGGCACGACGAGCACATCAACCCCGGGCAGTCACATCGTGGCGAGTCGGAGCGATCAGAGAAAATCTCCCTGATGCTGGGCAAAGGCCAGGCCCTTCTGCACATGGACCAGCCGGAAAATGCGTTGGCTTGTTTCGACCAGGTGCTTACGATGGAACCCAACCATGCCGACGCCCTCATCAAGCGGGGTACGGCTCTGGAGCGGCTCAAGAGATTGGACGAAGCCCTTGAGTGTTATGACCGCGCCATTGCGGCGAACAGCTCCATGACGCTCGCTTACCTTTACAAAGGGGGCATCTTCAACCAACTCGAACGCTTCAGTGAAGCGTTGGAGTGCTACGAACAGGCGCTGCGTCACCAACAGAAGACCACGGTAACTTAAGACGCTGCACGCTTCGGCAAGGGAGCATCTCAGTTTTTAAGCAAAGGATGAACGCAGCATCAGGCTTAGCAGAGGGCTGACGGACATTTAGTCGGGGATAACATCCCCGATCGACGAAGGGGAAGGAGCGCGCACGCGATTATTTTTTCATTTCTGGAGTTGCCATAGGCACAAGTTTCTGTTACAACGTCACTATTCCTGAATTAAGCGGAAGAATCTCGTTAAGAGAATCGGTCTCAAAAAAAGCGAACAAACAAGAGCCATCATAGGATCGTATATGACATCACTACGTACTCCCATTAAAACATGCCTGACGTTGGTCCTCGGCATTATGTGCACCACAACGCTGCTGAATGCAGCCACTGCTACCTTTCGAGACGGCGAAAATGGTTATACCGGCACCGTGGACACCTTCGGCAGTGCGGCCGCGCCAACTGTCCGAAGCGGTTCTGAGGTCCGTGTCCTAGTGGACAATGACAATCCGATTGCGCACGGGTTGCTGCGGTTTGAGAACATTTTCGGCAGCGCGCCGGGTCAGGTGCCGCTGAACGCGACGATTACATCGGCGAGTCTCACGCTGCGCACGTTTAACGACGGCGACCCGGTCTGGTTCCATCGCATGCTGGTTCGCTACGAAGAGACCAATAACTGGAATGAATTTGCGACCAGTGGCCCCGGTTTACAGGCCGATGACATCGAAATGTTATCGACCCCCGAGTTCACCTTCACCGGCGCTAATCCTACGCCGCGCGTGGACACATTCGATGTCACCGCGATTGTGCAGGGATGGTTCGCGGGCACGTTTCCAAACCACGGTTGGGGCATTACCAACCAGATCTCCAACGGTTGGCAGTTTGACTCGGCGGAGGCCACCACCGTCACCAATCGACCGCTGCTGACGATTGTCTTTGACGCTCCCTGCGCCCCGATTTCCATCGTCACGCATCCGCAGAGCCGGACGACGAATGAAGGCGGTTCCGTAACGTTTTCTGTAATCGTGACCGGCAGCGATCCCATTTACCAATGGTATAAAGACAACAGTCCTATCACGGATGCAACCGGTTCCACCTACACGATTCCGTTCGTGCTGCGCGGTGATGCCGGCGTTTACCGCGTGAATGTGCAGAACACGTGCGCGCCCAGCAATGTGGACAGCCAGAATGCGACGCTGACCGTCATTAATGATGAGATCCCTCCGAGGGTTATTTGTGCTTACGGCAGCAACGATAGTCTGACGGTATTCGTAACTTTTGATGAACCGGTCACCAATGCCTTGGCTGCTACCAGCTATGCCATTGTGCCTGTCGGCGCGGGCGACCAACTGCAAGTAACCAATGTCGCCTATACCGATGCCACTTTCACCGCCGTGGCGCTAACCATCGAAGGCAGCACGCCCATGGCAGCGGGCATTTCCTACAATCTAACTGTGAGTGGGGTGGACGATCGATTCAACAATACACTCGTCAACAGTCCTGTCATTCCGATCTCCCGTTTTCCGACTGCCGCGCATCTTGCAGTCGATGGCATGCACCTGTGGAAGTACAGTAACCCAACCTCAAATGTGAGCCTGGGTACCGCATGGAGGGCGTCCAATTATGACGACAGCGGCTGGTCCAACGGCCTGGCGCTTTTAGGCCGCGAGGATACACCGGCTGCGTTGCCTGAACCGTTGAGAACAGATTTCGAGCCGATCTATGGCTATGTTGCCGGTGCTGTGCGGACGTTTTACTTCCGCACCCACTTCAATTTCCCGGATAATGCCGTCGGTGCGGTTCTTTGCCTGCGCCCGGTGTTAGATGACGCGGCTGCGTTCCATTTGAATGGCGCCGAAATCTTCCGGCTTCGCCTGCCTGAGGTGTATGATCACAATACAGAGGGTTTAGGTGGAGCCGTCGGTAATGGCGCCTATGAAGGTCCTTTCTACGTTTGCGTCACGAACCTCGTGCAAGGGGATAACGTCCTGGCCGTTGAAGTACACCAAACTGGAGCCACTAGTTCGGACATCGTCATGGGTGTCGAGGTTTCAGCCCTCGTGCCAAGGCTGGACCCGCTCGTGATTACTCAGGATCCGGTCGGCGGCAGCCGCAACGAAGGCGAGTCGATCACCTTCAGCGTAGGATTTACAGGCACCAATCCACGCTTCCAATGGTACAAGGATAACAGTCCGATCACCGACGCAACGAATTCCACTTATACCATCAGCTTTGTCCGCACCACGGATGCCGGTCAATATCATGTGGTTATATCCAACGAAATTCCGAGCACGGACACGAGCAACCCGGCAACACTCACGGTCATTCAAGACAGTACGCCGCCCTCCATCGTTTGCGCCTACTTTGCCGGTGTCAGTAACGACATTTTCATTGTTTTCTCGGAAATCGTGACCAACGGCATCGATGACCCATTCGGTTACACCATCAATGGCAGTTCCGGCGGCGAACTGTTCACAGCCGCGCAGTCCTACACTGACGGGACCAATTCTGGAAGAACGGTGATGCTGGTCTTAAGTGAGAGTACTCCGCGCGTCGCCGGTGACAGCTACACGCTCACCACCGCCGGGATCAGGGACCGATTCGGAAACACGATGGGTGCCACCACCGTGCCCATCGCTGGCTTCCCCCGACCGCTGCTGAGCATTGCTACACAGTGGCGCTACAACGACCAGGGCACAAATCTGGGCACCGTCTGGCGCGACAAACTCTACAATGATAGCAGTTGGCCCTCCGGATTGGCGCTCTTCGATGCCAAGCGTGATACGCTCTTTCCCTCGGGCTATACCAACCGAATCACGATCAACGGTGAGACCGTTCGCACTCACATCACGCTGTCCAATGCCACCGGCACGGCCCAAATACCGACCGTTTACTTCCGGACGCACTTCAACTATCCGGCCAGCCTGGGCCTGGGAACACGGGTTCTCTGTTTCCGCACCTTTGTGGACGATGCCGCCGCGATCTATGTCAACGGGGTGGAGGTGTTGCGGACCCCGCGCATGCCTCAGACCGGGCCGATTCTCTACACCACACTCGCCGGCAATGTCGGGGATGCCAACTACGAAGGGCCCTTTTATGGTTGTGTCACCAACCTGATGGCTGGAGATAACGTGCTGGCAGTCGAAGTGCACCAGGACGCCCTGACCAGCTCGGACATTACCTGGGGCACGGAGATGACGCTGCTCCAGGCCACTCCTCCATCCTCACTGACCATCTCTCAATCCGCCGGCGGCATAGTGACGCTGACATGGACGGGTCCGGCTGGCTCGGTACTGCAGCAAGCGAGCCCGTCCGTGACGGGACCGTGGGGGAACAGCCCCAACCAAAGCCAGAACCAAACGCTCACTCTGAGTGGCACCAGTCGGTTCTTCCGCGTGCTGGAGCCGTAAGCATAGAAAATCTGATTCACACGAGAGACCGGGCGAAAGTCCGGTCTCTTCTTTTTCAACAAGCGTTATGGCGTCACTTGGCAGCAGAGGCAAAGACGGGATGCTCGCGACGATGGCTTGATGGTTCGCTGGGGCAACGAAGCAAACCACAGCATCAGGGCGCCCCACGTTTACCCGCCTGCGTCTCGCGGGCCCGCGCCATCCCCGCGACGGCCGGTGGAAAGTTTGGCTTCAAACGCAAGACTTCAGAGAAGTGAACGACAGCTTCGTCCGGTTTTCCAAGGGCTACATAAGCATTGGCAAGATTACAGCGCGCTTCGAGATAATCAGGACGCAACCTGACCGCTTCGCTGAAGTGAACGATCGCCTCGCGCGTTTGTCCCTGCTCCGCCAAAGCGCGACCGAAGCTGTTCAACGCCAAGGTGTTTTCCGGCATGATTTGCAGCGAGGCCGAAAAATGTTTGATCGCCTCATCATATTGCCGCTGGTCCAGAAGCAAATTGCCCAGGTTGTTGTGCGCTTCGACGTAGTCCGGAAAAACCTTCAGCGCTTCGGAATAATGCTTGATGGCGGCCTCGGTGCGGCCCTGCCTGGCATAGGCATAGGCCAGATTGAAATGAACCTCTTCATCCTCGGCATTGAGCTTTAGTGCGCGTAAATACATTTCAATTGCCTCGTCAATCTTGCCCTGGCTGAGTAACTCCGTGCCGTAGTTCAGCAAGCTGACTGGATCATCCATCGCGGGCGATGCCAGGTCCGTCGTGGCCAGAGCCGGGGGATTTGAGATGTTGCTGGAAATCGCGGCGGGAAGACCGTTGCTGATGGCGCCGCCGTGGCTCTGGCCGGGCTTCAAGAGCCGCGGACCAAAGATACCCAGGGCTGCCAACAACAAGACGACTCCAACCGCGACGAGCCAATTGACCGAAGAACGCGTCGCCGGCGCGCCAGCTTTGTGGCCATGTCTTTGTTTTCGTTTCACCGAGGAGTTATTGTGTTTGCTGGATCGATGTCACGCTATCCTGATGCGCTTGCGGGACCTTTTGTGCTGTTCCGTCCGGCCAGATTACTTCCAGTTCGTCAAATTGATGGGCTTTACCCAAGCCGACGGTAATGGGCAGTTCAGATTGAGACAAATAGCCGCGGGTCGGCATCACGTGGCGCGATAACGTTTGGCCGCCCAACCGCAACCTGACCCACGCGCCAATAGCATCGCGGTTGCCCTTTTTGCCGAGCAACTTCAGGCGAAGCCAGTGATGGTTCAAAGCCTGATCGTTCCGCAATAATAAGGGAGGGCCGCCCACTTGCGTCAGCACCGCATCCAGATCGCCGTCGCCATCGATGTCCGCCAACGCGGAACCTCGTCCGACGATAGGTTTGAAGAGATCACGGCCACATTTTTCTTCAGAGACAACCGTGAACGTGGCGCTGCTGTCCGCCCCGCAATTCCAGAACAATTGCGCGGGCTGCGCGTAACGCTGGCTCTGCTGGATTTTGCTGATTTCCTCCTCCAAATGGCCGTTGACGCTGAGCAAATCCAGGCGGCCATCCAAATCATAGTCGAAGAAGAACAGACCGAACTTGAGCAAAAGGCGGCTGGCCGGGCCGATGCCTTCGGGAATCGCCTCATCCGCGAAGAGGAGCGGGTCCTTTTGCGACACATAAAGCGCGGTCATTTCGTTGGCGAAGTTGCCGATGGCGATGCCCAGTGTGCCGTCATTGCGATAACGCGCGGCATCAATGCCCATTGCGCCCCGCGTGTTGCCGTAGCTGTCAAAGGCAACGCCGGAGAGCGCGCCGATTTCCTTGAAGGTCCCGTTCCGCTGGTTGTGAAAAACAAAGTTCTGCACGGTGTCATTGGCGAGGACGAGGTCGATCCACCCGTCGCCATCCAGGTCCACAGGAGCCACGCCGAGGGTCTTTGCGACCGGCACGCCGGTGGCGGGATTCTTGATTTGCAAACCGCTGGTGGCCGACACGTCGGTGAAGCGGCCATTTCCCTCATTGCGGTAAAGATAAGGGAACGTGCCTTCAAAATTCATCGGCTGCCCGTAAGCCCGGCCGATGCCCACCAGCTTGTAGCCCACTTCAAAATCGATCTCCCTGGACCAGCGCACGTAGTTCCCGACGAACAGATCGAGGTCACCGTCATTGTCGTAGTCGATCCACGCGCAGGACGTGCTCCACTCCACCGCCGATCCTGCCACGCCTGCGCCAGCGGTCGCATCGGAAAACCTTCCATTGCCGTCATTATGAAAAAGGCGGTTCTCACCCACGGCAGAAATAAAGATGTCCACGAGGCCATCGTTGTCATAATCGCCCGCCGCCACGCCCATGCCGTAGAGGCTGACATCCAACCCGCTGCCCGCCGTGATGTCCGTAAACTGTCCTTTGCCATTGTTACGGTAAAGGGCGGCCGTGGTGGGCTTTTTGTCCGGCGGCATTTTCCACGGCCAGTACGTGGAGTTCACAAAGAGCAGATCCGGATCGCCATCATTGTCGCAATCGAAAAAAGCCACGCCGCTGCCCATTGTTTCCGGAAGCAATTTGTCGCCATACGCCCCATTGTTGTGGACGAACGCGATGCCTGCTTCCGCCGTGACGTCGGTAAATTTCACGTAAGGAATTTCGGCCGTGGCGCGCCGGGCAACGGCGGGCGCACTGATGGCTGTCATCTTTGGGGCGGGCGGCGGGGGCTTGCGTTTGAAAAACCAGAAGCCGGCAGCGCCTGCACTGGCCACAGCCACCAGAGCGATCATCGACCAACGGAACGCCCGGCCAATGACGGCATCGTCCAGATGAGCGATTTCTTCGCCCTGGTCCTCAAGGGTGGCCGGTTTGTGGTCTTTCGGTCCAACCGCGTCTTGTTTATCCGGAGAGCTATCGTTCACAGCATGAAGCCTGGAGAAACGGCCTAGGGCGAAGCAATCGTTTTTCCTGACGGAAAGGGATTTGAGGCTGTGGTTGGGCCAGTGGCCTTTGGGGCCGTCAGGCCAGGGGCGCCCGGACGGTGCAGGGAATAGATGACGATGGCCTGGGCTGCATGATCCGCTGCCGGATTACTGCGGCGGGCAATGCTGATGGCCCGGTCGCGGGCATTATCATCCGGGCGATAACGCTCGTGCGCCTGACGATGCTCGTCGGCAAGCTGGTTGTTTCCCAACTGGTCGTGAATCAAAGCCAGGTTGTAATGAGCGGTCAGGTTCTCCGAGTCCAGTGCGAGCGTCCTTTTGAACTGCCGGGCCGCTTCCTGCAGAAAGGCTTCACGCGGGGCTTTGTTGGCTTCCCCGCGTTCGAGCTTGGCCCGCTCGAACAAAGTCTGCCCGAATTCGTTTATGACTTCGTAATCCTTGCTGAAATCAAAGCCGCGTTTGTCCAGCTCTGGGTAGCGATCCTCCAGGATGCTGCGAAACTCCGTGATGGCCTTGTCCAAATAACCATTCTGTTTGTTCACCAGTCCGTTGAGCCACGCCACCGTCCACCGGGGCGCAGGCGGATCAAACTTAACGGCGCGTTGCAACGCGGCCACGGCGTCATCCAAACGGCCTTCTTTGAAATAGACCCGGGCCAGGTTCAACGGCCCGTCGGCGCGGCCCAGTTTTTCGACTTCGGAAAACGCCTCGGCTGCCTGAATCAATTCGCCTTTTTCGCTGCCCTTGTCGCCTTCGAGCAGGAGGCCGATGCCGTAATCATTCCAACGCTGCCACGTGACGATTTTCGACTCTTCATTGACGGGCCCGCTCAGGCCTTCCACGGGAAAAACGATTCGATCCGCGGCAATTGTGGTGATAGGCAGGTCGTTCGTGAAGTCGCTGCCAAACACATGCTGCATGTACTTCGTGTCGAACTTTCGATATTGGAGTTTGATTTCAACCGTAAGCGGCTCCGTGATCTCCTGCGGCACCGTCAGGTCGTAATGCACCACCTGCGCGGCCCCGGGAGGGATCTGATGATTGTAGAGGGGAGTGAAGATGTCCTGGGGATTGCGACGGTCGATGCGATTGCCGTTGCGGTCGAGCATGTAAACGTTGACGAAATGCGACCAGGGATCGACTTCGTTATGAGCGCCCAGTCCGCCGCTTCGCCCGATAATGCGCGTCCCGCTGCTGACCTTGCTGTCCACCCAGACTTCGTTCGAATCGACCGTTCCCTGCGTGAAGGGATGACCCATCTTGACCGTGCGCAGGACCACTTCCAGAAGATATTTCTGTCCCCGCTTCAACGTGGGAACACGCGGGCGAAGCGGCGCGGTGAGCGTGCCATCCACGGCGCCACCCTCCTTGATTCCGAAAATGTCCACGCGCACGGAGCCCTGCAAAAACTCCTGATGCGCTTTGACGATGTCCGGCTGGCCGCGGATATGGGCGATGCCTGTGTTGGCCGCGGGAAAGAGATGGTTGTGAATGCTCTGCACCCGATTGGTGGGGTTGAAGAATCTGGCGCCGAAGTCTTGCGACGCTTGCAGCGGCATGTGGCAACCGGCGCAATTCATCTGGGCTTTTTCCGGATAATAAAAGCTGCGCGCGCTGTGGCCGGACACACCGCTTAACAGAAATGTGTCGTAATGATTTTGCCCGCGCAGGAAATCCTTGTACTTGGTCAGTTCCACCGGGAGACTGACCTTATGGCAGGTGGAGCAGAATTCGGCGCTCCGATGCAAGGGCTTGAGAAAAGTTTTTTTGTGAAAGTCCGGTTTGGCTTTGACCAGTTGTTGATTGACGTATTGGAGGACGCTGTTGGAACTGAAGGCGAAGGGATAGTGCACCGGCTCCTCGATGGTGTAATCCGCATTGCCACGCGTGCTGTTGATGTGCGTGATGGCGTGGCACGCCGTGCAGGTGATGCCGGCCTGCGAGGTCGGATGCTTCTCCAAATCAAAATTCGGGTCATCGAACGCGCCGCTGAAAAACGGCACCACATCGTGGCATCCGGCGCACCAGCGTGAAGCCTTTACGTTTCCGTCCCGTTCCAACGCGACTTTGCGGGTTTCACGGACGCTGAAGAGATAAGGCTTGTTGTTAAAGGAACTGAAATGGTGCGCGCTGTGGAACCATCCCTGGTAGGCATCTCCGTGGCATTTGAGGCAATAGTCATCCATCATCAGCGTGCGATCCGGAATGAAAGCGCCGCTAGTCGTCCGCGCCAGGGAGGGATGAAAGTAGTTGGTGCCTTCGGCTGGACCGACCTGATTCCACTTCCGCGGATCCTGGGCATGAAGGAAAACCATGGAGAGAACCACCACGCCAACGGCGGCGGCCCAACCCAGGCCCACACGCCAGCGGATGCGCGGCCCGGCCAAACGATGCAGGACATAAAGCCACACCGCTAAAACAGGCGTAGCCACATGCGCCCAGTAGGAAAGGGAGCGCAAATGCGGATCGGTCAATTTGAAATTGCCGATCCGCATGAGCGCGATGCCGGAAAAAAGCAAAACCAGGCTGGTCGCAAACAGCAGGTAGCCTACCCGAACGGCGCGTCGATTGGGCCGGTTATGGGCGTTCTTGATATGGAAGATTCCGAAGATGACAACCGGCAGCACCAGCAGAAGTCCCAGCACCAGATGCGCGAGGAACATGTACTGGTAAAAATAATTCTCGTAAGACAGGCCCTTGAGCCAGCCGAGAAAGGTGATGCTGGCCAGATAAGCGGAGTTCGCCCCCAACAGCGCCACCAGACCAAAGATGGCGACCAGCAAAATGCGCAGACGCGGGCCCACTGCGCGCACGTATTTTTTGCGCTCAGGCGGGGTCGCAGAGACCTCGGCAGCGTTCATGTCCTGGTTCAATGGTTGGTCAATATCGGCCCGGCCAATGGTAATAGATTCGCAACCATAGCTCAATCCACTCGTCGGTTTCGAACTGGCTGTGGTGAAAGGCCGCCTTTTCAGGGTGAAGTGCTCCTAACGAGTGGTTAACATTGACGACCGGCAATGAATTGTGGATACAGCCGAGGATGGGATGCAGCCGCTCAGCAGGATGGCCTGTTCATGGATGGGAGAAGCGCCTCACCGGCCTGACGCCGAGGCACTCGACTTTATCGGCCTCACGTTTGGACTGGCAATATTCCTTGCTCGATATGCGCGGAAGGCGTTTCATCAGCTTGAACGCAGTCGGCGTCCAAACAGATCGATGGCAACGCATCAAGGCATGAGGCGCGCAATGTCAACACCTTCTCCCCATGAAAAAAATACTCATCATAGAAGACGACCGTGTGACGGCTCACGTTTATAGCAGTCGCCTGGAAAAGGAAGGCTTCGAGGTCCATCTGGCCGCGGATGGCCAAAGCGGATGGGACCTCCTTTTGAACCTCCGACCCGATGGCGTCCTGTTGGACTTGATGCTGCCAAAAGGAAACGGGATCGAGCTGCTTAAAAAGATCCGTGCGCTGGACGGATTCGAGAAACTGCCGGTGATCGTGTACACCAACAGCTTTGTTCCCCAGTTGGTCGAAGAGGCGCAGGCGGCCGGCGCAACGAAGGTTTTCGACAAAACAACGGTGACATCGCCGATGTTGGTCCTGGCGTTTCAGCAGGCGATGCGGTCTGACCAATAATGGATTGCCTGCCTCGGTTGGCGCTCATAATCGGCAGGTCAACGGACGCGCGCAACACCGGGACACTCATTCGCCGGCCATTGAGAGCGGCGCTGTTTGGAGGCCAGCCCCCGGCTTCAGTTCGCGGCCTTCCGAGCGGGCCACATAGGTCGCGGCCGCCAGATCACCGGTCACATTGACGACTGTTCGGCACATGTCCAGAAAGCGATCCAGACCCAGAATGATGGCAATGAGCGCGGGATTGATTTGGAGCGTAACCAGGACCAGCACGATGAAGGGTATGGAGCCGGACGGTACTCCTGCCGTCCCGATGCTTCCCAGGATGGCCAGGTAAGCGACGATCAGTTGCTGGCCAAAGGAGAGGTCTATCCCAGCCAATTGCGCGAGAAACAAGACGGTGACACCTTCGTAGAGCGCCGTTCCATTTTGATTCGCGCTCGCGCCGAGAGTGAGGACAAAGCTGCCGATGTCGCGTGGAATGCCCAGATTCTGCTCTGCCACGCGCAGGGTCGTGGGCAAGGTCGCATTCGAGGAAGACGTCGAGAAGGCGGTGAGTATTACCAGCTTAATGCGCCGAAAAAATTCGAGCGGCGACATCCTCGACAGCCAGTAAATCAAGATCGAATACACGCCAAACATGTGAAGGATCAGCCCCGTCACGACGGTGACGAAAAACCCCAAGAGTGCTTGCAGCAGGTCCAGTCCGAACAACGCCAGATTCGTGAATACGAGGCAAGCCACGGCGAAGGGCGCCAGATGCATGACCCAATCAATCAACCTGGCCGACACGGCAAACAAACCTTCCAGAGCGGCTACAAACGTTGCGGTTCGTTCCTTCGGCAGGAGCGTTATCCCCATCCCGATGATTAGAGAAAAAAACATCAGGTGCAGCATATTGGGTGTCTCGCTGGCGACCGCAGTGATTGGATTCTTTGGCACCAACGTTTTGATCACTTGCATCAACACCGGCTCGGCCGACTTTGCGCCTTGTGCCTGTTCGACCTGGCGGCCCGCTTCCCTCCCGTAACGTTGCTGCAACCGGACGGCGGTGCTTTCGTCGATGCGTTTGCCGGGGCGGATCACGTTGGTCAAGGTGAGCGCGATGCCCACCGAAATCGCGGAAATCACAAGGCAGTAGCCGAAGCTTTTGATTCCGATCCTCCCCACTTTGCGTATTTCCCCCAGTCCCGCCACGCCGACAACGAGGGACGAAAAAACAAGCGGCACTACCAGCAGCAACAAGAGCCGCAGGAAGAGTTGACCAATGGGTTCGGCGATATTGTTGACGGTCCAAATCAGTCCACGATCCTCCGGACCGAACACAATATTGCATCCCAATCCAGCAATCACTCCAAGGACCAATCCCATGAAGATGTATACGGGAAGGAGTTGGCCCTTGGGCGAAGTCGCTGAAGGTTCCACGGGTGGCGGGCTCCGGTTTGGTTCCTCGTTGGGCCCTTTGGGTTGCGACATGGCGACAGGCTAATGGCAACGCTCTGGAGGCGTCAATGGTCCGCCGATGCAGGGCCGGTCTTTCCAGTGCTCGGAGTCGGAAAGCGCCTTCGACTGATGGCATCAAGCACGAGTTGAATCGCAAAGAAGTCTTCAAAACGCCGCGCCTTCGGCTACCATGGGCGCATTAACATTCTACTTATGAAACGAACCTCTCTCTCGATGGGATTGCTTTTCGCGACCCTGGCGTTGCTTGGCGGCATCAATCAAACGTTAGCCCAGAATTCGGGCGGCAAAGCCCGTGCCGGGCAAGCCAGGGTTCCTGCCGCGGCCGGCAGGATTCCTGATGGCTGGCAAACCGCCGCGCCGCGCGACGAAATCCGTCCGCAGTTTTCGTTCGATGCCAAGGGCGGACCAGACGGCAAAGGCGCCTTCGTCATCGAAGCAGACTCACGCGAGGGGCTGGATGGTTATTGGACCAAAACATTTCCTGTTCAGGGCGGCCGGCATTATCGCTTCCGCGCGCTCCGCAAAGTGGAAGGCGTCGCCAGCGCCCGTCGCAGTGCCGTGGCGCGTGTGCTTTGGCAGGACGATGCGGGTAAGTCCGTGCTCACGGACGAATCGCTTGTCAGCACCGTGCTGCCTGGCTTCACGCGCACGGCCGAGCCGGAGTATCCGGCCGACAAGGCAGCCGATGCCAGCGGCTGGACGGAGGTATCAGGCATCTACCGCGCTCCGCCGAAGGCCACCCGCGCAGTCGCAGAGCTGCACTTGCAATGGGCGCCCAATGGCAAAGTGGAGTGGACCGATGTTTCACTGATCGAAACCAGCGCACCGCCCGGACGCAAGGTGCGGTTGGCCGCCGTGCATTACCGCCCCAAAGGAGGCAAGACACCGATGGACAATTGCCGGCAGTTTGCGCCTCTCATCGAAGACGCAGCGAAACAGCGCGCTGATCTTGTCGTCTTACCCGAGACACTGACTCATTTCGGACTCGGCAAGAGCTATAGCGATTGTGCCGAGCCGGTGCCCGGTCCGAGCACGGATTATTTCGGTGGATTGGCGAAGGAGCACAAGCTTTACGTCGTCGCGGGGCTGCTGGAACGCGACGGGCACCTGGTGTATAACGTTGCCGCGCTGATCGATCCCGACGGGAAGTTCGTTGGAAGATATCGGAAGGTGAGTTTGCCACGTTCGGAAATCTCGGGCGGAATTGCGCCAGGCAGCGAGTATCCGGTCTTTGACACGCGCTTCGGCAAGGTCGGCATGATGGTGTGCTACGATGGTTTTTTCCCGGAAGTGACGCGCCAGCTTGCGATGCGCGGGGCCGAGGTGATCGCATGGCCGGTGTGGGGGTGCAATCCGATGCTGGCCAGCGCGCGCGCCTGCGAGAACCACGTGTATCTTGTCAGCAGCACCTACGAAGACCTCTCCCGCAATTGGATGCTCACAGCCGTTTACGATCATGAAGGCAAACCCATGGTGAAGGCCGAGAAGTGGGGCACGGTGGTGGTGGCTGAAGTGGACCTCGATCAGCGGCTGCTCTGGCCAAGCCTGGGCGATTTCAAGGCGGAGATTCCGCGCCATCGTCCGCTTTGGGGATCAGAGCCGGCCGAAACCCGAGCGCTGGTGACTCGGCCGTAGCCGGGGAAATGCACGCGCCGCTTGCCCGATGGACGCGGCTGTGACCGTTGGATGCGGCTTGTCTTCCAACAGCTTTATCCCGGCACCAGGTGGATTTGCACCACCAGAGGCGAAGCGATCTTTAACGCCTCACGCATGGCGCCTTCGTCGGTGAACGTTTTCACCAACCGCCGCCCTTCACAGGCCAGGAGCAATGAATCGCCGTAGAATGGCCAGGGGGAAAGCTTCACTTGGCTTGATTCGCCCTGCCTGAAGGACTTCAGAGTGATATCGAGTCGGCCGTTGACGGCTGGAACATCGCTGAGCCTCTGAGTTTCACCAAGGCCCATGCACAGCAACAGCGACATCCAGTCCCATAACGAAACCAATTCGCGATTGCGAGCAAGAGCCTCATCGGTGCTGGCGGACTCGTAATGGGGATCATCCCGCAGGCAGGTCATCAGCGCGTGTTGATTCGCGCGCTGTTCATCCAGAAAGCTTTTTGCCAACTGCGTCTCTTCGGGTGGGTGAAGAACTTGGTGCCGCTGCGCCAGACCGGTGAAGTGCATCGAGACCAAGAGAGCGGCATAGCGACCGTATTGTGCCATTTGGCTGATTCCTCTGGACCAAATCTCCAGGTGCAACTTCGTGGGGAGATCCAGAAACGAATGCGGCCAGCCGGTCTTCATGTTGAGGGTGGGCGATTGTTCCCAGTCCAGAAAACCGATGTCGTGCAACTCCGCCGCGAGACACACGTCGCTTTTTGGCGCAAAATCACCGAAGACTTTGTTGCCCCAGGCGCGGGCCAGCTCTCCTGACACCCAGGCATGGGCTGGTTGGCTGATGACGATCACGCCCTCTTCGGTTCGGCGATGCAGCATGGAGAGAAGTTAGCACAGGTCGGGCGAAACGGTTTCAGGAGATCTCCCGGCATTCAGGACTGGGATTGGAAAATTTTTGCCTTCGCCGTTGGAAACTTTTTTGAGATGGCCTTATCTTCATGGTGGCGGCGATGTGATGGGAGAGACGATGCCAGATCGCTTCCTGTTCGTGCCGCCGACAAGTTATGACGGCGATGAACGAACCTATTCGGGTGATCGATGCCAGCCAGGAAGACTTTGAAGAAAAGAGCGATTGGGAAGCGCAAATCGACCGTGCTCTGGGATTGCGCCGGAATTTTGTGGTCGTCTTTGGTCCAAGTGGTGAGGGTCTAAGTCGCCTGGCAGAGATGCTGGACTGTCCGCCTTCGACGCTCCCTGAAAAGCTTTTCAAATGGGGCATCCATGGCTTAAACGATGTTTTGCGCTCCGAGGACTATCACTGGTTGTTGTCGGTTTACGGTGCCGATGACGTGCGGTTCATCGAGCAATTGCGCCTGGCCTGCAATCGGCCGCCCAGTCTGAAGCCCTACCTGGTTTACTGCGAACGGCGCGGCGTCATTTCCGATCACGCTGCTTTGGAAGAGGCCAGGATCGCCCTTTGGAAATATCTGGAGGAGTTTCGTCAAGTCAAAGTCTTTCCGCTGGCTGGCATTTATTATTGGGAGAATCACGAGTGGGTGGCCCTGCATCAAATCTGAGACTCAACGTTCCAAAGGAATGTTTTTGACGCGCCTCGCGTCTTTGAACATGCTATCACCAAACAAATGACATTATAATGATGAAATCGCCCATCCTCAGCACGGCTATTGTCACGATCCTGGCCTCTTCCCTAATCATGCTCAACGCGGCCGACAAGAAACCTGATATTTCCAAACTACCGCCTGCCGCCAGCAAGAAGGACCTGACTTACGATAAAGATATCAAGCCGCTGTTGGAAAACTCCTGCCTCAAATGCCACGGCCCCGAAAAACCGAAGAGCAAGTATCGAGTCGATAGCCGCGAAGCCTTGATCAAGGGCGGTGAAAGCGAAGAAGCCGCGGTCGTGCCCGGCAAGAGCGATCAGAGTCCCATTGTCCATTACGTCGCCGACCTGGTCGAGGATATGGAAATGCCGCCGACAGACAAGCGAGACAAGTACCCTCCCATGACCAAGGAACAGATTGGCATCTTGCGGGCATGGATTGATCAGGGCGCAAAGTAGAATTGTCCCTTGGAGTTTTGCCACAGAGACGCAGAAGCGCCGAGACAGACGTTTTATTCCCTTTGGCTTCGTGCCTCGACGGTCGGACTCCTGTGGAGCTCACAAGCGGAACGCGGCGGGCATGTTCAAGTGCGGCGACATTCTCTTCAAGCCAGGCCGGATTACCACCGGACTTCTGATCGCCTGGCCGCTTGTTGTCCTCGCGGCTGAACCCGAAGCGCGAAACGCAAAACCCGAAACTCAAAACCATTGGGCCTTCAAGCCGCCGACACGCCCGCTCACGCCCGGGATTAAAAGCAAAGGCTGGCCGCGAAATACGATCGATCACTTCATCCTGTCTCGATTGGAAAAAGATGGCCTCTCGCCGTCTCCGGAGGCGAATCCCAGAACCCTGATTCGCCGCTTAAGCTTTGGCCTGACAGGTTTGCCGCCCTCGCCTCAAGAGGTTGAGGAATTCGTCGCCGACAACAGTCCGGGCGCCTATGCCAGTTTGGTGAAACGTCTCCTTGCTTCGCCGCATTACGGCGAGCGCTGGGGACGGCATTGGCTGGATGCGGCTGGTTATTCCGATTCGAACGGCTATTTCGATGCCGATACGGATCGCCCGCTCGCCTACAAGTATCGCGATTACGTGATTCGTTCCTTCAACGACGACAAGCCATTCGATCGCTTCATCCGCGAGCAGATCGCTGGAGATGAGTTGATCGGATATCGGCCGGGCGGCGACGTGACTCCGGAGATGGTGGATTTGCTCATCGCCACACATTTCTTGCGCAATGGACCCGATGGCACCGGCGAGAGCGATGGCAATCCGCAAGAGCAACGAGTGGATCGATTCTCAGTCCTTGAGGGCAACGTGCAGATCATCGGCTCGGCTCTGCTCGGCCTGACCGTGCAGTGCGCGCGTTGTCACGACCATAAATTCGAGCCGGTCAGCCAGGAGGAATATTACCAACTCCAGGCCATACTCCGGCCAGCCTACGACCCGGACAAGTGGATCAAACCCAACGATCGGGCGCTGACGATTGGCACGAAGGCGCAACGGGAACAGAACAAGCGGGAGATCGAAAAATTTGAGAAGGAGAGCAAGGCGCTCAAACAGAGCCTGGACGGGTTGATGCAGCCGTGGCGCAAGCTGGTGCTGGACGAGAACCTGGCGAGGCTGCCGGAGGAAGAGCGCGAGGCGGTTCAGAAGGCGCTGGACACGAAGGAAAAGGAGCGCTCCGCAAAGATGAAGGAGCTTCTAAAAACGCATGAAGCTCTGGTCCAGATCAAGGATGAAGATCTGGTCAAACGGTTTCCGGAAGTTGCGTCGAGTTACAACAGTCTCGTTGAAGGCATCAAAGGGAAGGATGCACGCCGCCCCATTCCTCTGCCCCAGATCGCCGCGTTGACCGAGCCGACCAACAAGCCGCCGCTGCACCACGTCCTGGTCCGGGGCAATTACACGAAGGCTGGCCGCGAGGTTGAACCTGCTGTGCCGCCGATTTTGTGCAGCGGAAAAGACATCTTTCAAGTCACCGGCCAAAGCACTGGCAGTTCGGGCCGGCGGACCGCATTGGCGACCTGGTTAACATCTGCGGAACATCCGATGGCGGCGCGCTTGATGGTCAATCGCATCTGGCAGCATCACTTCGGATTGGGAATCGTCGCGACGCCCGACAATTTTGGCGTTACTGGCTCTCGGCCTTCGCACCCGGAGCTCTTGGATTGGTTGACCACCGAGTTCATCAGGACGGGATGGAGCGTCAAAGCGTTGCATCGGTTGATGGTGATGTCGGCGACGTATCGACAAGCGTCCCTTTCGCGTGGGCCGGCAAAAGCCTCGCAAGTCGATCCGGAAAACCGCTTGCTTTGGCGTTTTCCCTTGCAGCGGCTCGATGGGGAGTCGATGCGCGACGCCATGTTGGCGATCAGCGGCGAGCTCGAGCGCAAAACCGGCGGTCCGTACGTGCCGAAGGCAAAAACCGATGAAGGCCAATATGTGATCCGTGAAGAGGAGCCGGGCTCGAAACGTCGGGCCATCTATCTTCAGCAACGCAGAACCAGCCCGGTGACATTTTTGGATTTGTTTGACGGCGCGAAAATGAATCCCAATTGCCTGCAACGCACGGCCTCGACCGTTCCACTCCAGTCGTTGGCCTTGTTGAATTCAGATTTTGTGCGTGCGCGCAGCAAAGGCGTTGCGCGGCGCCTGTTGAACGAAGCCAAAGACGATCCAAACAAGCGAATCGATTTCGCCTTTGAACTCACGCTCGGTCGCGCGGCGACAGCCGAGGAGCGGACGGCTGCCGGGGAGTTCTTGAAGAGCCAGGCTGCCCATTATTCCGGCAGGTCCGATGCCGATCTGCTCGTGCTGACGGATTTCTGCCAGATGCTTTTTGCGGGCAACTCGTTCTTGTATGTGGAATGAAGAGGGAAGGCAGCATCGGGTCAGACGACCGCAAGTCTCAGCGCCAGCGAAAAGCTCTGCGGTGGGCGTTGCTTGGCCTGTTGGGAGTCTCGGTATTGTGGCTCATTGCCTCACGCATTAGCCCGGAGCCGAGTTATCGTGGGATTACAGTTACCCATTGGATTGACCTTTGCCCGCGACCCACGAACGAAGTGGTCAATGCCTTCGGCACTCGGGCGGTTCCATATCTGGCCACGGCCATGAGAGGCACGGGTTCCCGGTTCTACAAGATTCGCTTCGCAGTGTGGCAGAAGCTGCCCTCATTCCTTCAACAGAGAATGCCCATGTCCGACCCGGCCAGCTTCGCTCGCCGCCGGGATAATGCCATGGGTTGGCTCATCGAGCTGGGTTCCGACGCGAACGAGGCCATTCCGGAACTGATCGACATCGCGCTCCACGACCCGGAAACGTTTACCCGCTACAAGGCGATCACGGTTTTGGGTTGCATCGGGCAAAACTCCCCGGAGGCGTTGGAAGCGTTGGTGGCGCTTCTGAAAGACACCAACATTTTTATCCAGGGCAACGCTATTGCCGCTATCGGAAATATCGGCCCGGGCGCAAAGCCTGCGGTGAACTTCCTGCTGGACTTTGCCACGGTCTCTCCGGCCATCCCCTACAACTCCCTTAATGCGCTGGGAAACATTGGCCCCGCCGCACAAGAAGCTGTCCCCCGGATCGTGGACGCCTTGAAGACACCCGCGAAAGCCAACGCCCTGCACGCGCTGGGCAAAATCGGCTCTGGTTCCGCGGCAGCGGTTCCGCCGCTTTTGGAGATCCTGAACGATACGAACGAGTACTTCCAGATTTTAGCGCTGGACGTTGTCCGACAGATAGGGCCTCCAGCGCGGGCCGCCCTGCCGCAGTTGCAAATCCTCAAAACCAGTCGCGCGTCGATCAAACGCATCCTGGTGGCGGTGGCGATTGGAAACATCGAAGGCAATCCTGAGTCGGCGTTGCCCGTCTTGCTAACCGAGCTGAAGCGGCCTTCTTTCGACAGTTGGCAACTGCAGGTCCGAAGTTTCACTCGCCCTTTTGAGTTTGCCTCCTATGGCATTCTTGCCGTTGATACAGCCGCATGGTTTCTCGGAGACATCGGGCCCCCGGCGAAAGAAGCCCTTCCCAGGCTCAAGCAAATGCGGGACTCCGGCGAAGATTGGCATCGTCTTGTGGCGGCACGGTCCATTTGGAAAATTGAGCAGCAGCCGGACGAAGTCTTGCCCCTGATGGAGCAGCTTCTGCAACGGCGAAGAGATTTCCAGGACAATTTTGTTTTCAATCTCATGGCGCAAACGCTCACCGAAATGGGGCCGGCGGCCCGGCCACTGGTTCCTTCTCTCGCGCGATTCGTCCAGGTCAAAACCAATAGCTGGAGTGAACGAAAAGCTTTGCTGACAGTGCTGCAACAACTGGAGCCGGAGACAGCCAAGAAGGTCGCGATGCAGTGATGTCAGCGCTTTAGCCGAAACCATTGTCTGCTCCACGTTGCCGGCAAGACGACGCGCTTGAGACCTTCCTCTTCGAGGGGTTCGTCTTCGACCGGCCACCAGCCATCGGAGGTGGAAACGTTCGCGGCGTATTCGAGGACAAAGCCGTCAGCCGAGGCGGGCCACGCGAGCTCGACAAAACCTGCGACCCGGCGAATCCGGAGTGTGGGCCGCTCGATGACCGGAAGCACAACAAGCTCTGCTGCCAACTGGCCTGAATAAATCGTGCTGCCGCCGGCATTCGCCAGATAAGTCCAGCCGCCCGAGACAATGTCGCCTGCTTGAACGTCCGAGGCGCCTTCGTGGCTCGCCGTGGGCACGAAGAGTTCGCCGAAATCCAGCAAATCGGTCCTGGCCGCAAAGCCCATCAGATAAGTATGGCCATTCGTCAAGGGCACGGATGAGTCCGCAAGACGGAATCGGATTTCGTAAGCGGGTCGTCCGCCGCGGGTCGTCGTGTCCGGAACGGTCGTGCTGCCACCGGTGGGAGCGACGAAAGACCAATTGGCAAGGTCACCTTGCCTGGGCTCGGCAATGAAGGCTTCCAGGCTATTCCAGATGAGAAGCCGGAAAGTGAAATTCGTGAAATTCAAGCGCTGGCCGCCAGAGCCGTTCCAAATCACGATGACGCCATACTCGGCTGGCTGCACGTCCTTATCTGGTGTGTAGAAGCTGGCGACGGTCGCATAATCGCCGCTCGCACCTGTGTCGTGTGTCGTGTTGAACGCGGTGCTGTAGTTCGTCCATCCGCGAATGATTCTGCTAAAACCCAATTCGGGTCGTCCGTTCGTCTCCAACGCGCCAACTCCGGCCGCGTGCAAAATCGTCGCGAGCAAAGCAATTCTCAAAGGGCAAAACGTGCGCATGGAACCGGCAAGAGAAGGGCCTTTACAGGACATGCCTGCAAAGGCCCAACGCTATCATCGCGGATGACGAATTAGAGTTCCGCTTTGTTATTCCGCTTCTGGTTCTTCGGCACCGTGACGGTCGCCGTTTTATCCGAAATGTTGCCGGCAACATCGGTGCAGCGAATCGTAATGGTGTAAACGCGTCCAAGGCCAGTGTTAGAGCGCTCGGCGCGCAGGTCCACCGCCAACGGGCCGGTAATTTCCCAATCCGGCGTGGTCGTATCGGAGCCACCCGTGACCGGTTCGTTGCTCGTCACCGAGATGATTTCGCACGTGAACGCGCTGTCACAGTTGTCTGAAGCGCTGACGCTGAGGGTGATTGGCACCACTTTCTGGTTCGGCGGCCAAAGCGTATCCAGGCTCGGTGTCACCCCGGTGATGACCGGCCCACTGGTGTCGACAACGGTGACGGTCGTGGTGCACGGTTCACTCCGGTTCCCGGCGGCGTCCGTCGCCACGAACGTCAGGGTATGCGTGCCCAGGCCCAGCGCAGTGGTGGGAGACGGCGTCTGGGAAACCGTGACAGGGGCGGCGCTGTTTTCGGTCACCACGACGCGCGAACGGAGGTCAACTCTGGCGGTGCAATTCGTGCCGGCGCTCACGGTCGTTGGAGCGGGACAGACGATGGTCGGCGCGATGGCATCCGCGCCTATGCGGTAGGCGAGTAGCACGTTGTCGGAGCCGAAGGCGTTGGTGCCCACGACCTGGCCGTTGTGATACACCACCGGTGCCCGGAAATCGTTGTCGTTGCCGATCAACAACAGGTAATCGTTCGGGGCCTGCGGATCATTCAGCGGCACCACTCCCAGACCTTCCCACTTCTCGGACAGCGTGTTGATGTTCTGGTTAGACGGGGCAAGGTTCAGCCCGAACTTGGCCAGTTGCGCCCCGTTCAGCAGATCGACGAGGTCCCGGCTGGTCACGGCCACCACGTTGCTGGGAAGACCGGCGCGGGGGAGGGAAATCTGGCCGGGCGCGCCTTTTTCCAGGTCATAACCCGTGCCCAAGATGTTCGTGGCGTTGCTGGCATCGACTTCCACGACGCGTTTGTAGAGGAACTGACCCGGATCGCCGCCCAACCCGCGGCTGTCGCGTTGCAGGATGAGATACCTCGTGGCGCTCAAGGCCAGAATCTCACTCACGGGCGTGTGGCGATTGTTGTTCTCGGCGGCGCTCAACGGCAGGACATGCACATACTCGGCCAAGGGTTGTTGATACGAGGGGGACGCGGGGTCCACATCATAAACCAGAATGCGCACATTTCGGCTCGGATTCCGGTTTTCCCCGTCCTGCGTCAGCGGGGATTGGAGGCAGGCGACAAGTCTTTTGCCGTCCGGCGTGATGCTCAAGCCTTCCATGCCGCGATTGTTGTAACGCCCGGAGTCCGTGGCGACGGTGACCAGGCCGCCCAGCAGGTAATTGATCGTCCGCGGATAATTGGTGCCGATCCTGGGAATATAGGCGGCCGGCAACGGCAACGTGCTGAGCAGAGCGCCCGTGTTATCGAAGCGATAGATGAACGGGCCGTATTCATCGCTGATGTACCAGCCGGCCGAGGCGAAGGCGATGCCTTCGGGGTCGAGGCTCCATTTGCCCCCGCCGACGCCGCCGGGCAGCGATTGAGGATGGGTCAACACATTCGTATCGTCCGGCTGAAAGCCGGTGAAGGTGATTCCATTGACCGTCAACACGTGCGTGTCGGTGTTGATGATGACGATTTGGTTCTGCGGTACCGGACCCGGTCCGAAGTAAGGCGTAATGGCCAGTGCCAACCGCTGTATGCGCGGATGATAATCTGTCAGACCGTCGCCAAAGCCGCGATCGGGCAGGCCGTAGACGGTGACGTGGATGGTGCCATTGCTGTGAACGATTGTAGCGGGGTCCAGCCAGAGGCCGGAAAAGATGCCGCCCAGCGTATCGAGGTTGGCTCCCAGCTGATCGAAGGAATCGCTGGGCACCCGGCCGACGCCGACCAGGCCGAGATTGACCAAAGGCTGGGCGTAAACGGACAGACTCAAGGCCGTCAGCGCGAGGGTGAGTTGAGGCAATAAACGTGTCTTCTTCATAGGGTTTGTGACTTAGGGTGATTTAGTGGCGCGTCGCCGGGATTCCCATGCCATCAAGGCACGGCGCCCTCTTCGGAATGAAGGCGCCCATTTGGTCCGGGGTTCGCATCGGCTGAAAAGCTAGCAACGCTACGTTACAACGATGAGTCGTTGCGCTGACAAATTGGTGAATTCATGGGACAGGTGGCCCAGGATGACTCGTGGCGAGCTCAAATTGAGCTGCCAGCCTTGCCAGCTAAGGCCCGGCTAGGGCCCTGGGCCCGTGGGTGAAACCAGCCGCACACTTCCGTCCTGCTGCAACTCGACCCTCAGGCCATAGTTTGGCCTGGCCTTCGGGCCCTCCTCAGTCGCAATCAGCATTTCCCCGCCTTTATACTCCGGTCGGATGAGAGTGGTGTTTGCCCACGTAAACCGTTTATTGAGTACCTTCTCATTTCGCAATTTCTCCAGTTGCGCACGCACGATCGTGACGTCATTGAACTGGTCGGTCAACCGATCCTTCTCAGCCTGCAAACCTCTGAGTTCCGTCAACAGAAACGCGCGGTCACCCTCGGACGCATCGAGCTTCTTCTTCACGTTGGCAATTTCATGCTTCAGAGCGCCCAGGGAGGTGTTGAGTTCGTTTGCTTTCTCAGCCAGCGCACTGTGGCTCGTTTCCCAGTCGGTAATGCGCTTTTCCCGTTCCTCGATCTCAGCGCGCGCGGCCTTGGTCGCCTCTTCAGTCTCCGCCACACTCATTTTCATCTTACCCAGGCTGTTTGAGCTGGCAGACAAAGCGTCGTTGCGACTGGTCAGATTCGTGAACAGCATGATGTTGACACGTTTCTGTTCGGTGAGTTTCAGGGTGGCTTCCTGGCACTCATTGGAAAAGCGTGAGCTCTCCGCCACGGCCGCTTTCAACTGTTTGTTGGCTGACGTGTGGCGAAAGTAGAACGCCCCAATCAGCAGGACGGAGAATATGCCCAGTGCAATTGCGGCTGTCTTCATAGAGTTTAATGCGCTGATTGAGAAGCCAGGGTGGCGGGCGGAAAATCGGGCGAAGCCGCCACGGAGGTGCCTGGTTCAGGAACAAAATACTTCAGCAGGAACTTTTTAAAATTGTACTTGCTGCTGTCGCTCATCTTCCTTTCGACGACGCTATTCACGCCTTTGAGCCGAATTCTTACGTCTCTGGCGTTGGCAATATCCACCAGGACATCGGGCGGGACTTTGTAAAGAGTCGAAGCAAATCCCTTCCGGGCGACAAAGGCCGTCTGCGACGTGACCGGGGCAAAGCCGTGGCGAACGCCATCAATCAGCAGGACCAACGACTCGCCGCTTTGCAGGACAAAATCAGGCGGCGGGATCAGTTCGGTGTAGAGGTAGTAATCCCGCAACAAAAGGTTCGTTTCCATCACGACCACATTGGTGACCACAGAAAGTGTCACGTTCGTCAGCGTCGTGATGACCTTGTTGGTTTCAGCAGAGATGGCCTGGTTGTCGGCCGTCATGATGCTGACGTTGTTGGTGGTGACTGTGATTTGCTGGCTCAAGAGCGTCTGGTGGCTCGCCGTCGCGATGGTTTGGTTATTGGCTTTGGACAGGCTCAGGTTGCTGCCGGACGTGACCGTGTTGTTGGTGGTGTTGGAGTTGACCGGCTGAGCGAGATTGACGACCTGGTTGGTTTCGGTGGCGGCAACTTCATTCGTCGAAGGAGCGGCCGGGGGAGGAGGGAACGTGACCACCTGGTTGGTGGCCATCGTTTGGGTTTGGTTCGTGACCACAGTAACGGTCTGGTTGGTGACGGTGCTCAAGGTGACGTTCGTAACGACGACAACGTTCTGGTTGGTGATCGCCCCGGCCTGGTGGGTCTCACGGCGCGCGTTGAGACACAGGATAGTACGCTGAAGGGGCGCAACGGAGACATTGTTGCCGACCATCTGATCGACCTTCACGGAATCGAAGACATCCATGCGGCTGGTTCCGCGTCTTGCTGCACAACCGGAAATAACAACTGCCACAAGGAATAACATCAATGGTTTCACGTGTTTCCTTTTCCAACAGCAGGCCAGTGAAGTCAAACGCTGACTGGTGCCGTTTCCGAAAAGTAACAATGGCCGCGTCGCGCAGATTTGTGCCGGGCCAATCGGTTGACGTAAAGCCGCGACTGACAGGACTTTTCGAAACCGCGCCCTGCCAATGGGGTTGCGGCCGGAGACGGTCGCGATTGAAGAATGTTTACACGTTTGTCACCAAAACGAAACAAGCTCGTAAAATTTGAGCCTGCGACCGAATCGAAAAAGCAACGCTCCTATTCGAGAGCCGCTCGATCCATGATCACGGCCAATTCGAACCGGTCCTGAACGGCCGATGCGATATGCTCCTCCAGTGCAGATTCAGCCCGAAAAGCATCGGCATATTCGGCGGGCGCTTGATCCCACTGCCACATCCACGTGCGCCTGAAAATGTAAGCGAGACATTGCCTGAGCCACTCCCGATTTCGCCGGCGAAATCGGCGGATGGCGAGCCAATCCGGATACGTGCGCGCACAGATGTAGCGGACCATCCGGTCATTCTCGATGGCCCACTCGATGTCTTGAGAACCACAAATGCCGGCCGCATAGCAGTACGACAAGAGCGTCAGCACCATTCGAGGACGATGGCCATCCGGGCCCTGGCTGGGTGCATTTGGCTTGCTCCAATCCAAGGTCTGAACGGCATCGAGGGCGAGTGTCACCAGCCTCCGTTCTCCAAGCACCAACCGCAAATCCGCAGGCCATAATGAGGGCCTCGAACCTCCATGGCCGGTCTTCGTCAAATCCATGTCGCATCTTTCTGTTTCAGAGACCCCTGTGGTCTCCGTTCGTCTTCGTTTGCCCGTCTATTAGTCGCTTTAGTCTGTGACGAAATCGTGTCGGAACGGTGACCTTTGGGAAAAAGAGGGCTTCCACGATTTAAAGGCATCGGAAGACCGCGGCATCGAGGCAGGGCGCCAGAGTCAAATTTTGAATGTTTCCCGGAGTTCATTCGCTGGTAACCTCTTCGTAACGTCCATGGGCGAACATAGAAACACGTAGATTGAGCTAATCACCCTACAAGACATCCAAGATAACAATGGCGCTGGAAATGCAAATGAGCGAGCCGCAGGAAAAACTTAGTTTTCCATGCGACCTCACGGAATGGGTCGACAAGAAACAATTGCTGCAATGGATAGAAGAGGAGATTGACGGTCTCGATTGGTCGAGCCCGGAGTTGTTGGAATATCTGGAGGCGCACCCGGAGTATCAGCCCAAATCGATGCTGTGCCTTCTGACTTACGCCTACGCGACGGGTGCCTATGAATCCGATGAGATCGTCCGCAATTGTTATGAGGACAAGGCGTTTCGAGCCCTTGCTCAGGGCCGGGTGCTGACAACCAATGCCATTGGCCGTTTCCGCCGGGACAACCGTGGCCTCCTTAAGTGGGCGCTGGAGCAATTGCTCAAACGCGCGCTACGGGCAAAATACTCGCTGGGCGATACGCTGCTTCCTGCCGGACTCCGCCGTCATTTGACGGATTTGGCTGTGGAACGCCTGAACATGGCCCGGCACATGGATCGCGCAGCGCAAGGAGCCTAGCGCGCCGTCGAAATTCAACATTGAAAACATGCCTTTCGTCGGTCAAATTCTTCCCATGCAATCGGTTTTTACAGGCCCGGTTTATGTGGTGCGCGACAACATCGATACCGACCAGATCATCCCTGCGCAGTTTCTAAACCTGATCCCTACCATCGCCGAGGAATATGAAAAGCTCGGCAGCTACGCGCTCTACGGCTTGCCGGATTCGCTCTATCCGGAGCGCTTCGTGAAGCCTGGCAAGCTCAATGCCGATTACCCGATCGTCGTGGCCGGGCGCAATTTTGGCTGCGGCAGCTCCCGCGAGCATGCTCCCATTGCCCTCGGCTCGGCGGGCTGCAAGATTGTCCTGGCCGAGAGCTTCGCCCGCATCTTCTTTCGGAACTGTGTCGCGACCGGTGAACTCTATCCCTGTGAATGCGTGGATCGGCTTTGCGATATTCTGACCGCCGGAAACATCGTCACCGTGGACCTCGACAGGACGATCGTCACCGTGCAATCCACGGGCAAGGTTTATTCCTTTAAGCCTCTCGGGGACGTGCGTCCGGTCGTGGACGCGGGCGGCCTGTTCAATTACGCCCGCCAGACCGGCATGATTCCCGCGCGATCGTAGCGGACTTCATTGATGAAGATGGCCCTGACCGATATTCGACGGGAGTACATGCTCGCCGGCTTGAGCGAGGGGGATTTGGAGCCGAATGCTTTGGGGCAGTTCCAAAAATGGTTCCAGGAAACCTTGCAAGCCGGTGTGGTGGAGCCAAACGCGGCTGTGCTCGCCACAGCGGACGCTTCGGGCACGCCTTCCGCGCGCCTGATTCTGGTCAAGGGCATCGATGATCGCGGCTTCTCCTTCTTCACCAATTATGAGAGCCGCAAAGGGCGCGAACTGGCCCAAAACCCAAAAGCCGCTTTGGTCTTTCCGTGGATCGAGCTTGAGCGCCAGGTTTGCATCACCGGCAGCATCAGCCGGCTTTCCAGGGAGGAAGCAGCGGCTTATTTCAAGGTGCGTCCACGCGGAAGCCGGCTCAGCGCGTGGGCCTCGAAACAAAGCCAGGTCATCCGCAGCCGCGCCGAACTCGAAGAACGGGTGAAACAACTGGAAAGACAGTATCCGGGCGAAGAGATTCCATTGCCGCCCAACTGGGGAGGATACTTGCTTGCGCCGCGCGAGATCGAATTCTGGCAAGGGCGACCGAATCGGCTCCACGACCGGTTGCGTTACGCCAGGCAGCCGGACAACACGTGGCGAATTGAGCGCCTCTCCCCTTGAGTTGGAAACCACAGATTAAGTTTAACCCGCTCCCGCTTTCCACCGCTGGCCGGCAGTGAGGAAATCCAGGTAAAAGGCCAGCCGCGACTTCATTTCTTTGCGCGGCACGATCGCGTCGATCAGTCCATGCTCGAGTAAGAACTCCGCCGTTTGAAAACCGGGCGGCAGTTCCGCCTGCGTCGTGTCCTTGATCACGCGTGGGCCGGCAAAGCCGATCATCGCGCCAGGTTCCGCGAGGATCAGGTCGCCGACACTGGCAAAGCTGGCCATCACACCTGCGGTCGTTGGATGGGTCAGCACGCTGATGTAGGGCAGCTTCGCTTTGGCGTGATAGGCCAGGGCGGCGCAAGTCTTGGCCATCTGCATGAGGCTGAACATGCCTTCATACATGCGGGCCCCCCCGCTGGTGGAAACGATGATCACGGGCAATGCCTTTTCGGTGCCCGTCTCGATCAGCCGGGTAAGCTTCTCGCCGACTACCGAGCCCATGGAGCCGCCCAGAAAAGAAAAATCCATCACCCCCAACGCGAGGCGAAACTCGCCCAGCTTGCCCACGCCGGTGATGACCGCGTCCTTCAAGCCGGTTGACTTCTGATAGGCCTCGAGCTTCTCCTTGTAGGAAGCCACGCCGGTGAATTGCAGCACATCCACACTGGTCAGGTCCGGATCCATTTCTTCAAAGGAACAGGTCTCGACCAGCGAATGAATGCGCTCGCGGGCGCCAATGGTGAAATGATGCTGGCATTTGGGGCAGACTTTGAGATTTTCATCCAACTCCTTGTCGAAAACCATCGCATCACACTTGGGACACTTGGTCCACAATCCCTCCGGAATGTCGCGCTTGCGGGACTTGCCCCCGCTGAGCTTGGGCTTTTTCGCGAAGCCCGTCTCCGCAGTGACCGGTGGCGGCGGCGTCACGGCCGGTTCAATGCTGTCCACCCCTAAGCTTTTTCTGATGTAGGAGCTTGTAGCCATAGTTTACGAAATCTCTAGTTTAATAGACCGCGCGCGACCGTCCATGCACAAACTTTGCTTGCCCCGGCGTCCAGCAACACCTTCGCGCAGGCGCTGGTCGTTGCGCCCGTAGTCAATACATCGTCCACCACCACAACATTCCGCTGCTGGAGCGGAGCCTTGTGCCGCACGACGAAGGCGCGGCGAACATTGGCGGCACGTTCCGCCCGCGAAAGCTGCGTTTGCGTGCGCGTCGATTCAACACGGTTCAGCAGTCGTGCGCGCAGAGGAATCCCAGTGGCGGCACTGAGACGTCGGGCCAGACGTTCCGCTTGATTGAACTCACGTTCGCTCTGCTTCAAACCGTGAAGCGGGACGGGCACAATCATATCCCAGTTCTCCTGGCGCAGCGCGGGCGCCGCCCGATCGATAAGGAGCCCTGCCAGAAAGGGCTCGAACCACAGCGCCCGCTGATATTTGTAGCGGTGAAGAACCTCCAGGACCGTGCCGCGAGCCGCGACAGCCGAGCGCGCGTGGCAGAAGTGCAGCTCCAGTTCCAGGCAGTTGCTGCACTCAAACGGCGTGGAGAGATCGCCCTCGAAGGGTAATCCGCAGCGTTCACAAAATGGCGGCTGAATCCATCTGATTCCCTCGCGGCAACGTTCGCCGACAAACCCTTCTCCAGCCGTGGCGCGTTCGTTGTCGCAAATCTGACACACCTCAGGATAGAAAAAGCTCAGGGCAGTATCAAGCAGGCATTTCGCTTCCCGGAACAACCTAGCCGACATACGATGCCTCTGTTCTCTTTTGGGAATGCCACAGGAAGATGAGGACCAACGTCAGGACGATCAACGCAAGCCAGCCATCGACCAGCTTGGCGGTTCCCCAAAACCACGTGCCGGCTTCAGCCTGGCTGTTGGTGAGGAAACCATAAGATTTCAGCCAGAAAATCCAGCCGGCGTGCAGGCCGATCGAAAAATACAGCGTGCCCGTGCGCTGATAGGCCAGAGCGAGAATCATTCCTGCCACCCAGAGGCTGACGAATTCGGGCAGGAGTGTCTCGACTTCGGCAAAGCCGGCCAGCATTCGAGGCAGCAATTCAAGACCGGAAGTCCATGTAATCTCCGGCGGCGATGGCGCCTTTTGAAAAAAATGAACGATGGCATAAAGAACACTGCTCACCACTAAAGCCGTGAACCAGTGAAATGTTTTGCGCAATGCTCCAAACAACGCGCCACGAAAGAGCAATTCCTCCAGCACCGCAACGATCACAGCCGATACACCCGCCTTGCAGAATCTGGCCAGGAGAGCCGCAGGTGGAAGGTCCAGCTCCAACCTTCGGCCGTCCGTCACAATGGCGAGCACCGCGACACCCGCCAGCGAACCGAAGCCTAGCGCCAGGCCGACGGCCAGGTGTCTCCACTGGCCTGCTGGTTTGACCAGTCCCACGGCCGGCCATGAATTGGCGCCGACGCTCCGCAAGAAAGGCCACAATCCGATGACAGCCAGCGCCAGCAGCGAACGGTTCAGAAAACGACGGAACGGTTGCTCGGCCAGGTGCTCGAAGCTCGAAAAATGTCCTGCTGCCCATTGTATCAGCCAATAAAGCCAGGGGGCCAGGAGCGCGCCTCCCAGGAAGATTACCACCATGTAGATGACCAGCGAACGGACGGGGCGCATACGCGACAAAGTAGAAATTGGGTTTCTGGCTGCCAAGTCGATAATCGGTGGCCATCCGGAGCTTCGGACATTTTATCCTCGATGATAGTCGGGCACCGAGAGAAGGACAATCAGCGGTTGGCCCTCATTTCTTCACAAAAACCAACTCTGCGTCCTGTGCCGTTACCTGGATACGATCGCCGGGCTTGAATTCTCCTGCCAGAACTTTCATCGCCAAAGGGTTTAACAGCTTTTCCTGAATGGTTCGTTTCAAGGGCCGGGCGCCGAACTGCGGGTCATAACCTTCCTTTGCCAGCAGGCGTTTGGCTGCTTTGTCCACTTCCAGGCTGAGATGTTGTTGCGTCAGGCGTTTCTCCAGCCGCTGGAGTTGAATATCGACGATGGCGGCCAGTTGATTTTCGTCCAGGCTGTGGAAGACGATGATATCGTCCACGCGGTTGAGGAATTCCGGCCGGAAATGGCCGCGCAATTCCATGCGGACCTCGTTCTCCATTTGTGCGTGTTCTTGGGCCGACAATTTGCCGGCCTTGAAATATTCCTGGATGATGGGCGAACCGATGTTGCTGGTCATGATCACCACGGCGTTCTTGAAATCCACCGTGCGCCCCTGGCCATCGGTGAGCCGGCCATCATCCAGCACCTGCAGGAGGACGTTGAAGACGTCAGGATGGGCCTTCTCAATTTCGTCGAACAACACCACGCTGTAAGGCCTGCGGCGCACCGCTTCGCTGAGTTGTCCGCCTTCTTCGTAGCCGACATAGCCCGGTGGCGCGCCAATCAGCCGCGCGACGGTGTGCTTTTCCATGTACTCGCTCATGTCGATGCGGATCATCGCGCCTTCGTCGTCGAACAAAAACTCAGCCAGGGCGCGCGCCGTTTCCGTTTTGCCCACGCCGGTGGGACCCAGAAAAATGAATGAACCGATGGGACGGTCGGGATCCTGCAAACCGCTGCGGGCCCGGCGGACGGCGTTCGACACCGCGGTGACAGCTTCCTCCTGACCGATCACACGCTGGCGAAGACGCTCCTCCATGTGAAGCAGCTTTTCGCGCTCGCCTTCGAGCATTTTCGTCACCGGAATGCCCGTCCAGGAGGAAACCACTTGGGCGATGTCTTCCTCTGTGACTTCCTGGGTGAGCAGATGTTTTCCCGCCGGCATGTCTTGCAGCGCCTTTTCGGACGCGGCCAGTTTCTTCTGCAAATCGGGAATGCGTCCGTACTGAATTTGCGCGGCCAGGTTCAAGTCGCCGGAGCGCTGGGCCTTTTCCAATTCGAGCTTGGCTTGTTCGAGCTGGCTGTTGATCACGCTGATGGCGTTGATGGCCGCCTTTTCATTCTGCCATTGGGCCTTGAGCTTGGTGGATTGCTCCTTGAGGTCTGCCAGCGTCCGTTCCAGCCTGGCCAGCCGTTCGCGCGAGGCGGGATCTTTTTCCTTTTGCAGCGCGTTCTGTTCGATCTCCAATTGCATGATTTGCCGTTCCAGTTGGTCGATCTCCGTCGGCATCGAATCCAATTCCATCCGCAAACGCGAAGCCGCTTCGTCCATCAGGTCCACCGCCTTGTCCGGCAAAAAGCGGTCGGTAATATAACGGTGCGACAGAGTGGCGGCCGCGACCAGCGCGGCGTCCTGGATGCGCACGCCATGATGGACTTCGTAGCGTTCCTTCAAACCGCGCAGGATCGCAATGGTCGCTTCCACGGAAGGCTCTCCGACGTAGACGGGCTGGAAGCGGCGTTCGAGGGCCGGATCTTTTTCAACATGTTTGCGATATTCATCCAGGGTGGTGGCGCCGATGCAGCGGAGTTCGCCACGGGCCAGCGGTGGCTTGAGCATGTTGCCGGCATCGACGGCACCCTCCGCTTTGCCGGCCCCAACGATGGTGTGCAGTTCGTCGATGAACAGGACGATGCGGCCCTCGCTGGTGGTGACTTCCTTGAGGAAGGCCTTAAGTCGGTCCTCGAATTCACCGCGATACTTGGCTCCCGCAATCATCGCGCCCAGATCCATGGCCACGAGCTTTTTGTTGCGCAACGATTCCGGCACATCGCCGCTGACAATGCGCCGGGCAAGACCCTCGACGATGGCGGTCTTGCCGACGCCCGGCTCGCCGATCAGGACCGGGTTGTTCTTCGTGCGCCGTGTGAGAACCTGCATCACGCGGCGAATCTCGTCGTCACGGCCAATCACCGGGTCAATCCTGCCTGCGCGCGCCAGCGCGGTGAGATCACGCCCATACTTTTCCAGCGCTTGAAACTTATCTTCAGGATTGGGGTCCGTGACGCGCTGCGTTCCCCGCAACTCCACCAGCGCCTTGAGCACGTCATCGCGGCGGAGACCGTGCTTTTGAAAAGTCTTTTTGAGGCTGCTTCCACCTTGCTCGATCAAGCCGAGCAATAAATGTTCGGTGCTGGTGAACTCGTCTTTGAGCCTGGCGGCTTCGGATTGGGCCGCTGCCAGCGCCTTCTTGAGAGTCGAGCCGAGAAAGGTGTCGGTGGCGCCCTGGACCTTGGCGCGACGCTCCAATTCGGCATCAACATCGCGTCCAATGGCGCCCGGCGTGACGCCCAGTTTCTGGAGCAAGGGATGAATGAGTCCTTCCGGCTGGTCCAACAAAGCCAGCATCAGGTGCTCCCCATCCATTTCCTGGTGTGAATAGCGCGCGGCAATTCCTTGAGAGGCCTGAAGCGCCTCCTGCGCCTTGATTGTAAATCGCTCCAATTGCATGGAACAAAAGTAAGGTTCTAAAGCGGCGCGTCAAGAGGGGTTGGACTCCACATCATGCTTCAACTCCAGGCTTGGTTTTCCAAAAGCTTCGTGTAGCTTTAGCGCCCTGTTAGCCGTCAAGATCAGGTGAAGTGATGAGCCAGGGACGCGCCAGCGTCGAGCCACAGTCGCTCGGGCCCGGCGTCACGGGTTCCCACTCCTGATGTCGGATCGTGACTATGAAGCCGAGTCAAATTGCTCAGCGACCAGGACGGGCCACTCGCAAGAGACCTCAGCGGGTAAAGGTCGATTGGTCCGGGTCCACCCAATTCAAAGTGCCCATTCCGAAGGATGAAAAGGAACGGCTGGCCGATCTTTACCAGTACCAGGTGTTGGATACGCCAGGGGAAGAGGATTTTGACAATATCACGACGCTGGCTTCGCACATTTGCAACACTCCCATCGCGCTGGTCACGCTGGTGGATTCGAAACGGCAGTGGTTTAAATCCAAAGTCGGCGTGACGATTTCGGAAACGTCACGCGATGTCGCTCTCTGCGCTCACGCGATCATGCAGACGGATTTGCTGATCGTGCGCGATGCCTCGACGGACAAACGGTTTGCCCGCAACCCGCTGGTGACATCCAATCCCAAGATTCGGTTTTACGCCGGCGCCCCGCTGGTGAGTCCCGACAACCATGCGCTGGGCACGTTGTGCGTGATTGACCGTGTGCCGCGGGTGTTGACACGCGATCAAACCCAGGCCCTTAGAGCCCTGAGCCGCCAGGTCATGATGCAATTGGAAACCCGGCGCAAAATAATCGAGTTGAAACAGCGTTTGCTGGAACGGCGCCGCATGGAAAAGAATCTGCTGAGAGCCATGAAGTCGTTGGAGTCCGGCAACCGCGGCAAGGAAGAATATCTCTTGAAGGTACGACACGAGGTTCGGGCAACCGTGGGCGGCATCATCGAGATGGCCGGCCAATTGCTGGCGGGCGCGCTCACGCCTCAACAGCGGGAATACGCGGAGGCCGTTAATTCTTCAGCCCGTTCCTTGCTGGAGTTGGCCAACGATGCTTCGAATTCTTCCAAAGTGCAAGACCCGGGGGATCGACGCCGGAGGGCGGTATAAGGGAGTTCCCCGGGAAGCTTGCGTCTTGGCTGACTGCCCTACCGAGGAACGAAGAGGCGGCACCGAAGACAGTGCCGCCTGTTTTGCCACCGTTGAACAGGGTTAGGTTATGCGCGAGGACTGTTCAACTTACTCCTCCCTTTTGAAGATTCTATTGCCTGGGCGAAAGTGACTCTACGAGCCGTTCGTGAACGGTGATGGCTTGGGGGTGATTTCGAGCTCGCGTTGGCAACTGGGAGAGCTCGGTGGCGGCCTCTTCGATTTGGCCCAGCGCCAGCCAGTTTGCAGCCATGGTCAGATGCAAGGAGCTGTGAAAGCCGAGCGGCCGGAATTTTTTTTGCGTCACATTTCTTTTTGCGATCATAAAACCCTCGTGGACTCAGTGTTCCTGTTGTTTCACGCCAGAAATTCCAGCAGCGGCAGCGGAACAGTTCTTGAAAACAGTATCTTGTTTCAAGACACCGGTTGACCATAGGGCCTTTCCCTACTGACCTGGATTGGATGCCGCGCTCATGGTCAACCACGCCTTGCGAGAGGGCCTTCTTGTTTTGTCCTTTCTGTGTCAATCATGTTCTGTCCCCGTGCCCCCTCGCGCACCCGAACGCGCACACGGCTTCACCATTAGAGCGTAGCGGCGTCTCGGCAGAGCGCCGCAAACAATGGAAAAGACGGCGCTCTTCTAAGAAACCACTTTTGGAAAGCGTTGCTGAGCAGCAGGTTTTCTCGGCGTCGATTGAGGGCGTTTTCGCTTGGTGTGGGCTGGTTTCTTCCATGTGTAGCCCGCTCGAAGAGTCGGTGGGCGCTGCCGAGACGCCGCTACGCCGATCAACTTTCGCATTCCGGAAATTATTTTTGGCAATCGACACAGTGACGATGGAGAGCCTCATGCGAACCCCGGCGAGGGCGCCGGGCGCAACACGCGCGTGTGCCGACCGAAGACCTCGCCGGTCGGACCGGACGCCCAACGAATCACCCAATGGTGTGACTTGCGAAGGTGCCGGTGTGTTGCGCGAGGGCGTGGAACACTGCACGCGAAAGCCCGTGCGCTCCCATTGCAACTGAATCGTTCCAACTAAAGCGACAAGATGCTGGCGGCCGGGGTCTGCGATAGAGTCCCGCTTAATCTGAATTACTCGGGGCAGTCGGCAACTCCAGCCAGAACCGGCTGCCTTCGCCGGGTTGCGATTCCACTCCCACGCAACCTCCCATGCGCTCGGCCCCCTTGCGGACGATGGCCAGCCCAACTCCCGTGCCGGAATATTTATCGCGAGTGTGCAGGCGCTGAAACAATCCAAAAATCTGGCGTTGATGAGCGGGGGCGATGCCGATACCGTTGTCCTCGACCCACAATCGCACCACGCCGTTTTTGTCCTCGCTCCAGATCCGGATTTTCGGCGCAGCGCCTGGTTTGACAAATTTCATCGCGTTGTCGATCAGGTTCGTCAGGATGTGCAATAAGGTGGGAGGGTGGGCCACCACGCTGGCCAAAGGTTTTTGGATTTCGAGCTCGGCTTTCTTTTCCTGGATTTCCTGGCCGACCGAGGTTACCACTCGATCGAGGGCCGTTTCCGGATTCATCGGCACCAGTTCCAGTTCGGACTGAGTCAAGCGACTGTACTCCAGCAGGTCGTGCAGCAGCTTGTCCATGTAGGAGGCGGAATTGACGATGCGTTGCGCGTAATCCTTTCCGTCCTGGTTTAATTGCTGGCCGCACTCCTCCAGCAAGGCGGCCGCGAACCCCTGCATCGAACGCAAGGGCGCCCGCAAGTCGTGTGAAATGGAATAATTGAATGCCTCCAGCTCCTTGTTGATTTCCGTCAGCGCCACAACGCGCTGGTTCAACTGGCCGTTCAGACTGTGGATTTCCTGTTCGGCGTTTTTGCGAGCGGTAATGTCGCGGGCAAAAATGTAGATCAATTGCTCGGAAACAAATGGCGCCGCCGTCCAGCCAAGCCAGCGGTAGGAATCATCTTTGCAGCGGTAACGGCCTTCGAAGTACGTGGTGGCGCCCGCCTTCAGTTGGTTGAATTGCTCGAGCATGGCGGGCCGATCCTCGGGATGCACCAGATCAAGACCTGAAGTTGTTTTCAATTCCTGCTCGTCAAAGCCCAGGGTTTTCTCCCAGGTCGGGTTGAGTTGCAGCAAATAACCATTGAAGTCGGCGATGGCCAGCAGGTCGATCGACAAAACAAAGAAACGGTTGCGTTTGGTTTCCGCTTCCAGCCGGTCCTCAGCTTCGGCCAGTTGGCGGCGGTGCTGGGCCTCTTCCATGAGACGCAAGCGTTCGGCTTGTTCCTTGATTTGCTCGGTATTCTTGTACAATTCGACGAACACCGAGACTTTGGTCCGCAGCACTTCCGGCACAATGGGCGAGAGGACATAGTCCACCGCCCCCAGCGTGTAGCCTTTGAGGATCTGGCCCTCGGATTGATTGATGGAGGTGGTGAAAATGATGGGTGTGCGTTCCGAACGGGGACGCTGCCGGATCAGAGCGGCGGTTTCGTAACCATCCATGCCTGGCATGAAGACATCGAGCAGAATGACCGCGAAATCCTGATGCAGCAGATGACGCAAGGCCTCCTTGCCGGAGTTGGCCTTGATGATGTTCTGTTCCAGGCTGGCGAGCGTCGCTTCCAGGGCCAGCAATTTGTCGGGCCGATCATCCACCAGCAGGATGTTAACTTTCATACCACTCAACGACGGATCGCCGTTTGGGGAATAGACCGGCGTCGGCGGGGCGGCCGGTGTCACATTTCGCGCAAGAACGGCATCAGCATTCATGAGGCAAGCTTCTTATCGATGCAACCACAACCGCAGAGTCGCGCGCAGATGTTCGGGATCGACCGGTTTGGAGACATAATCCGAAGCCCCGGCCGAGATGCACTTTTCGCGATCGCCTTTCATGGCCTTGGCCGTCACGGCAATGATAGGAAGCTGGCCAAAGCCAGCCAATTCACGAATGGCACGAATGGTGGCATAGCCGTCCATCACGGGAAGCATGATGTCCATCAGGACAATGTCAATATCCCGATGATCGATCAAAAGGCGGATCGCATCCTTGCCGTTTTCGGCCGAGAGCGTCCTCATTTTGAAACGCTCCAGCATACTGGTCATGGCAAAGATGTTTCGAATATCATCGTCCACCAGCAAAGCTTTCCTGCCTTCCAGGGCCGAGTCGTGGAGCCGCTCCAATATCTGGCGCTGGCGTTCCGTGAAGCGGGCCAGATTGCGGTGCAGCAGCAGCGCCGTTTCATCCAGCAATCGGTCCGGCAGATGAGGCTCCCTGACCAGGACCACCTCCGCCAGGTCTTTCACTCGCGATTGATCGGCTTCCGTCAAATCATTCTCCGTATAGGCGACGACGGGCAACGGATGTGACGCCGTGGTCCGTTTGATCTGTTCCAGCACGTCGGCACCGGGCGTGTCCGGCAGATCCAGATTGAGCACTGCACAATCAATTTTTTGGGATTGAATGGCCGTCAATGCCTCCTGCCCTGTGCTGGCGAACGTCACTGTGGCATCTTCATTGCCAATGACATCGGTGATCGCCGCCCGCTTGCTGGTATCCGGCTCCACGAGCAGGAGATTCCTGACCGGGCGCTCGATAAAATCCTTCAGTTCATCGAAGCAGGCTTCCACCGTCTCTTTCTGGCCGGCCTTTTTAAGATAAGACAAAGCGCCATGAGTCAGCGCCGGTTGACTGTTGTCATCCACACTCATCATTTGGACGGGGATATGGCGCGTGACCAGGTCCATCTTCAGGCGTTGGAGCACACGCCAGCCGTCCAGATCCGGGAGGTGAACATCCAGCAGGATGGCATCCGGCTTGAATTCACGCGCCATGGACAGCGCGGCGGCGCCGGAAGCAGCCACCACGCCTTTAAAACCTTTCTCGTGGGCAATCTCCAGGAGTGCTCGCGCGTAATGCGGGTCATCTTCCACGATCAGCACCAGGTGGTCCGAAGGTTGGATTTGGCCCTGGTCGTCTTCCACCAGCATGTCGGTGGGAATCTGAATTTGTTCCGTTGCCGCGGCCACCGCCGGCTCGCCGTTGGGCGTCTCAGGCACGGGCAGCGCGCGAGGCGGAGGAGATTCCTTGCGCCCCGTGCGCGCGGTCAAATATCGCTGCGGCAGATAAAGAGTGAACATGCTGCCCTGGCCCATATTGCTGGACAGCCGGATTTCTCCGCCCAGCAGACGCGCAATCTCACGGGAGATGGCCAGACCCAGGCCGGTCCCGCCGTATTTGCGGCTGGTGCTTCCATCGGCTTGCTGGAAGGCCTCAAAGATAATCTGCTGCTTCTCCGGAGCGATGCCGATGCCGGTGTCTTTGACCGAGAAGGCGATGACGGTTCCGGCGCGATTAAGGATTTCATTGTCCGGGTTCCAGCCGCTCGAGGCCGCCTTGATTTCCATCGCCACCTGGCCCTTCTCCGTAAACTTGAACGCATTGGAAAGCAGGTTGCGGATGACCTGCTCCAGCCGTTGCGGGTCGGTGTTGATCTGCGGTGGCAGGCCCCGCTCCAGCCGGATCTGGAAGTCGAGCTTCTTGGCTTCAGCCACGTGGCGGAAGGTGCGCTCGACGTAATCCTGCAGCTCGGCGAAACGGAAGTCGGAGATATCGACGGTGACGGTGCCGGATTCGATCTTGGAGAGATCGAGGATGTCGTTGATCAGGCTCAAGAGGTCCTGGCCCGAAGCATGGATCGTCTTGCAATACTCGATTTGTTTGGCCGAGAGGTTGCCTTCTGTATTCAAAGACATTTGCTGCGCGAGAATGAGCAGGCTGTTGAGCGGCGTGCGCAGTTCGTGCGACATGTTGGCCACGAATTCGGATTTGTACTTCGAGGTGAGCGCCAATTCCTTGGCCTTCTCTTCCAGCGAGTGCCGCGCTTGTTCCACCTCGGTGTTCTTGCGTTCGACTTCCGCGTTTTGTTCGGCCAGCAGCCGGGCCTTCTCTTGCAGTTCCTTGTTGGTGGTCTGCAATTCTTCCTGGCGGCTCTGCAATTCCTTGGCCAGCGACTGCGATTGCTTGAGGAGATCCTCCGTGCGCGTGTTGGCTTCAATGGTGTTCAGCACGATGCCGATACTTTCGACCAATTGATCCAGGAACGCCTGGTGGACCGGACTGAACTTTTCAAACGAAGACAATTCCATCACGGCCTTGACCTGGCCTTCGAAGAGCACGGGCAACACGATAATGTTCGTCGGCGTCGCCTGGCCCAGGCCGGAACTGATTTGCACGTAGTCCGCCGGCGGATTCGTGAGCAGGATTCTTTCCTTCTCCAAAGCGGCCTGGCCGACCAGCCCTTCGCCCAGCGAGAAGCGATTGCCGACGCGCTTGCGACTGCGATAAGCATAACTGGCCAGCAGCTTGAGGAAGGGTTCGTTCTTTTCCTCCTGAATCTTCTCCTCAGGAGCTTCTTCCTTGGGTGTTTCCATCAGATAAAACACGCCATGCTGGGCCGTAACCACAGGCGCCAGCTCTGAGAGAATGAGTTTGCCTACCGTCAGCATGTCCTTTTGGCCCTGAAGCATTCGGCTGAACTTGGCCAGGTTGGTCTTGAGCCAATCCTGCTCGTTGTTCTTGATGGTGGTGTCTTTCAGGTTGCGGATCATCTCGTTGATGTTGTCCTTGAGGGCGGCCACTTCGCCTCGCGCTTCGACTTGGATGAAGCGCGTCAGATCGCCTTTGGTCACAGCCGTGGCCACGTCGGCAATGGCGCGCACCTGCGTGGTGAGGTTGGCGGCCAACTGATTGACGTTGTCGGTAAGATCCTTCCAGGTGCCTGCGGCGCCCGGCACGTTGGCCTGTCCGCCGAGTTTGCCTTCCACACCCACTTCGCGGGCGACGGTGGTGACTTGATCGGCGAAAGTGGCCAGCGTGTCGATCATGCTGTTGATGGTGTCGGCCAGTTCGGCGATTTCGCCTTTGGCCTCGACCAGCAACTTGCGTTTCAAATCGCCGTTCGCGACGGCAGTCACCACTTTGGCGATGCCCCGGACCTGATTGGTCAGGTTGCCGGCCATGAAGTTGACGTTATCCGTCAAATCCTTCCACGTGCCGGAAACGCCTTTGACTTCGGCCTGGCCGCCCAGTTTTCCTTCGGTGCCCACTTCGCGGGCGACACGGGTCACTTCCGAAGCGAATGAGCTGAGCTGATCCACCATCGTGTTGACGGTGTTCTTCAACTCCAGAATTTCGCCTTTGACATCGACCGTGATCTTCTTGGAGAGATCCCCGTTGGCCACAGCCGTGGTGACAGCAGCGATGTTGCGCACCTGGCCGGTGAGGTTGCCGGCCATGAAATTCACATTGTCGGTGAGGTCCTTCCACGTGCCGGCCACGCCCCGGACATCAGCCTGGCCACCGAGCTTTCCTTCGGTGCCGACTTCGCGGGCCACACGGGTCACCTCCGAGGCGAAGGAACGGAGTTGATCCACCATGGTGTTGATGGTGTCCTTCAGTTCCAGGATTTCGCCGCGCACATCCACGGTGATCTTCTTGGACAAGTCGCCATTGGCGACGGCGGTCGTCACCTCGGCGATGTTGCGCACCTGGCCGGTCAAGTTGCCGGCCATCGAGTTCACGGAGTCGGTCAGGTCTTTCCAGGTGCCGGCCACGCCCTTGACATCCGCTTGACCGCCCAGTTTGCCTTCGGTGCCGACTTCGCGGGCCACACGGGTCACTTCGGCGGCAAACGAGCTCAACTGATCCACCATCGTGTTGACGGTATTCTTCAATTCCAGGATCTCGCCTTTGACATCGACCGTGATTTTCTTGGACAAGTCGCCTTTGGCCACCGCCGTGGTCACGGCAGCAATGTTACGCACCTGGCTGGTAAGATTACCGGCCATGAAGTTCACATTGTCGGTGAGGTCCTTCCAAGTGCCGGCTACGCCCCGAACCTCGGCTTGTCCGCCCAGCTTGCCTTCGGTGCCCACCTCGCGGGCCACACGAGTCACTTCGGAAGCAAAGGAACGAAGCTGGTCCACCATCGTGTTGATGGTATTCTTCAACTGCAGGAATTCGCCTTTGACATCGACGGTGATCTTCTTGGACAAGTCACCGTTGGCGACGGCGGTGGTGACCTCGGCGATGTTACGCACCTGGCCCGTGAGGTTGCCGGCCATCGAGTTCACGGAATCGGTCAGATCTTTCCAGGTGCCGGCCACGCCTTTGACATCCGCTTGACCGCCCAGTTTGCCTTCGGTGCCCACTTCGCGGGCCACGCGCGTGACTTCGGCGGCAAAGGAGCTGAGTTGGTCCACCATTGTATTAACGGTGTTTTTCAATTCCAGGATTTCGCCTTTGACATCGACGGTGATCTTCTTGGACAAGTCGCCTTTGGCCACGGCGGTGGTGACTTCGGCAATGTTGCGCACCTGCCCCGTCAGGTTGCCCGCCATCGAGTTTACGGAGTCGGTCAGGTCCTTCCAGGTGCCAGCCACGCCTTTGACATCCGCTTGACCGCCCAATTTGCCTTCGGTGCCCACTTCGCGGGCCACGCGCGTTACTTCGGCCGCAAAGGAGCTGAGCTGATCCACCAGCGTGTTGATCGTGTTCTTCAACTCCAGGATTTCACCTTTGACATCGACCGTGATCTTCTTGGACAAGTCGCCTTTGGCCACGGCCGTGGTCACGGCGGCGATGTTGCGCACCTGGCCGGTCAAGTTGCCGGCCATCGAATTCACCGAGTCGGTGAGATCCTTCCAGGTGCCGGCCACACCTTTGACGTAGGCCTGGCCGCCCAGGATTCCTTCGGTGCCGACTTCACGGGCCACCCGAGTGACTTCCGAAGCAAAGGAGCTAAGCTGATCCACCAGCGTGTTGATGGTGTTCTTCAATCGAAGGATTTCGCCTTTGACGTCGACGGTGATCTTCTTGGACAGGTCGCCATTGGCGACGGCCGTGGTCACTTCGGCGATGTTCCGGACTTGTGCCGTGAGGTTGCCGGCCATTGAATTCACCGAATCGGTCAGGTCCTTCCAGGTGCCGGCCACGCCTTTGACGTTCGCCTGGCCGCCCAGTTTTCCTTCGGTGCCCACTTCGCGGGCCACGCGCGTCACTTCCGCGGCAAACGAGCTGAGTTGATCCACCATCGTGTTGACGGTGTTCTTCAGTTCCAGGATTTCACCTTTGACATCGACGGTGATCTTCTTGGACAAGTCGCCTTTGGCCACCGCCGTGGTCACGGCGGCGATGTTGCGCACTTGAGTCGTCAGGTTACCGGCCATGAAGTTCACTGAATCGGTCAAGTCTTTCCACGTGCCGGAGACACCTTCGACTTTAGCCTGGCCACCCAGCTTGCCTTCGGTGCCGACTTCGCGGGCCACGCGTGTCACTTCCGAAGCGAAGGAGCGAAGCTGGTCCACCATCGTGTTGATGGTGTCTTTGAGTTCGAGGAATTCGCCTTTGACATCAACGGTGATTTTCTTGGTCAGGTCGCCGGTCGCCACGGCCGTGGTCACGGTGGCGATGTTGCGCACCTGGCTGGTCAGGTTGCTGGCCATCAGGTTCACATTATCGGTCAGGTCCTTCCACGTGCCGGCCACGCCTTTGACTTTGGCTTGTCCGCCCAATTTTCCTTCCGTGCCGACTTCGCGGGCCACGCGCGTGACTTCCGAAGCAAACGCGCCCAGCTGATCCACCATCGTGTTGACCGTCCTGGCCGTGCGCAGAAACTCACCTTCCAGTTGGCGGCCCTTGATTTCGACCGTCATGGTTTGGGAGAGATCGCCTTTGGCGACGGCCCCGATCACACGCGCGGTTTCACTGATGGGATGCACCAGGTTGTCGATGAGCGTGTTGACCGAGTTCACGCGCTCGCCCCAGGCGCCGCTGACACTTGTTGAAGAAAGGCGCTCGCTAATCTTCCCTTCTTTGCCTACCAGCCGGCTGACGCGGTTTAGGTCTTCCGTGGACTTTTCCATCAACTCGGCCACATCGTTAAAACTGTCAGCCACCTTGCCGCCGGTGCCCGTCCATTCGATGGGTAAGCGGACCGAAAAGTTGCCCTTCTTCAGGGCCATCAAGGCATGAAGAATGAGTTTGGCGTCCAGATCCGACCCGTTGGCCGATCCGAGCGGGGAATGGGGAAAGGGAACACGGCGCGAAACAGGACCGCCTCCCACGACTTTGGTTCCTTTACGGACAGGGCGGCCGGCGGCCTTGGTTTTGCCGGATTCCGCAGATGCCGCTTTCATCAAACGGGTAGAGGTAGTCTCTTTCATGGTGAGCACAGTTAAAGTTTCACGCGACCAAGTCAACAAAACACACAAAATTATTTGTGCCGTTCAGGGGCTCGGGCTCGAAGTCGAGAAATCGTAAAGCCATCCAGCGAGACTTGAAATACGGTGTTTACCCCATGGACGACTGTAAATGTACGGACGTTGCTCTACGCCCAGAGCCAGATGGACGCCCAATATCCGGCGGAAAACGATGCAGAAACCGCGCCTCGTTCGAAGCTTTTTCGGACTGTTCCGAATTCTCCGATTGAGGGTTCGCAGGTCGAAGTTAGAGCCAAGGAAAAGCTCTGGCCTTCTCTTTGCTTAAAAAGGAAAAAGGGTTCGGCGGAAATTTCCACCGAACCCGAATGATAGAAACCTCGCAGCAGTTTTAGGAGAGCGGTAACGTGCCGTAAGTGATTGCCTTGACTTCCTTGCCACTGCCATCGCTGATCTTGCGCGTCTTCTCGTCAAAGAAACAGACAATGCCGAGTCGGTCGGACATCTCTGCCAGGGAGATGACGGTTTGCACTTTGATGGCCAGATCGATGTTGCCGTTGGGTACGCGGCCGTTGCGGATGCAGTCCAGCCAGTTCCGGGCATGGACCACCTGGTCTTCATGCTGGAGCCCTTTGAGCGTGATCGCCTCGGTTTCCTCAGTCTTGTGGCGTTCCGGCGTCATTTGCAAGGCATTGCCAGGATCCGCCACATCCATCGTGCCATCGTGGCCAAAGATGGAGAAGCCAGGCACCTTGCCGCTGACGGAACTGGAGTTGACCGAGAGCAGAAAGCCATCGGGAAACTCGACGGTCAGTTGCACGTATTCCGGCACATCGCGCATGTGCGCATTGGGCTTCTGTTTGTCGGATTCGATGGCCTTCGTGCCAAAACACACGACGCGTTTCGGGAATTGCGGATTGCCCGTGGCCAGCATCAGCGGATGCAAGCGGTGCGGCACAAGGTCCCCGAGCAGACCGCTGCAGTAGGGATAAAATTTGCGCCAGCGGAAATAGTGGTCGCCATCAAACTTGGCCGGGCGCTTTTTCACCGGACCAAGCCAGGCGTTCCAGTCGATACTCTCCGCTCCATCGACGATGCGGTAATTCCATTCGCCGCTGGGATTATTGCGCAGGTAAGCGCCGCGCGCCCAGACGAGCTTGCCCAGTTTGCCGGACTTGATGATGTCAGCCGCCTTGTGCCAGCCTTCTGCGGACGTGCCTTGCGAACCGACCTGGAAGACCTTGCCCGTGCGTTTGACGGCGTCATAAACCTCAAACGCTTCGCCCAGGTAACGGGTCATTGGTTTCTCACAATAGACATGCTTGCCGGCCTGCATCGCCTCGATCGAACACCGGGCGTGCCACGGATCGTGCGTGGCGATCAAGACGGCGTCGATGTCCTTTCGCTCCAGTATTTTTCGGTAGTCGGTGTAAGCCGTGACCTCGCTGCTGTCGATGGCCTTCTTGGCGATGTCATTGCGCACCTCCCACAAGTCGCACACCGCGGCCTGCGCAATGTTGAGTTCGGATGCCTTGCCCTTTTGCATCTTGACGTGGCCCAGACCCATGCCGGGGCAATCCGAGGGCTGTCCACCGATGCCGATGTAGCCAATGGCAATGCGGTCATTGGCCCCTTTGACATTGGCCGAGGGCGGAGTGTTCTGGCCATAAACGGGCGTTCTAAAGACATTGACTGCGGCCACGGCGGCGATTGATGCAACACCGTTGCCTGTTTTCCTGATAAAATCCCGGCGCGTGACACCGCCGGCCGCTGGCTTGTTATCTTTTTGATCCATAAATTTTTTGGCTTTCTTTGCTGGTTTGTTGGTTGAGACTAAACGATTCGAGTGAAGGGTCAATGAGGTTTTCTCAACAAGTCAGGTCCCCCCAAAATTACTTCCTGGCCTTGAATCTCCCGGTGAATTGATCTTCAAATCCCTTGGCGGTGGCTGTGCCGGAAAGTTCTTCGCCGGTCAGCTTCGCTTTATAGACAAACGTGACGTTATTGCCCTCGATCTCGCGATCCACTTCGATGACCAATTCATTGTCTTTGAAAGCAACTGACTTGGCTTTGTGTTCACCGCTGCGGGGACTGATGACTGTCGCCTCCAGTTTATCCCCCGCCTTGCCAATGCGCAGATCATAGTCGAGGTCATTGTCACCCATGGTCACTTCCATTTTCCATTTTCCAAGCAACTTGCTTTCAGCGTTGCTTGGTGCGCTGGCGGCCTCCTTGGCGGTTTCCGCGTGATCATAGTACTCCACGCCGGGTCTTTCATTTTCCCGCTCCGTGTCGAAGTTGGAGGCAAGAATCAATCTCCCGCCTCGCAGCGTGTAAACCGAAGTCCGGCGGTCATCCACAGAAGATAATTCCTCTGCGGAACGCCCCGCCTCGATGCCTGAGATCGTCAAAACATTCAACGGACCGGCCTTTTCTGTTTTGACCGTTCCCTTGGCCACAAAGCGGACCTGGTTGTCGGGCTCCAGCATCTGGAAGGTCAGCTTGTCCTTTTTGATTTCGAGCGTTTGCGAATAGCGTTCGCCTTCGCGATTGGTCTTCGTGGCCGACCATTTCCCCTGGAGGGCATCAAGGCCGGACGAACTCTCGGCCGCAAACAAAGGCATCACACCGGCGGCAAAAAAACTGACGGCGCAAAGCATGGGAGTCATTCGTATATTCATAGGAGTTCCTTTCTTGGGACGCTTGGTCAAAGCAACATCGTGAAAATTACCGGGACTGTTTGTTTGTCACAGCCCTCGACTTTTGAGCGAAACTGGATTTTACGCAATAAGTTCTTTGACTACGTGGCCGTGCACGTCCGTGAGACGAAAATCCCGTCCGGCATGGCGGAAGGTCAACTTCTCATGGTCGAAACCGAGTAATTCCAAAATGGTCGCGTGCAGATCGTGGACGTGGACTTTGTCTTCCACCGCCTGGAAACCGTACTCATCGGTCGCGCCATGGACGTACCCACCGCGCACACCGCCGCCGGCCATCCACATGGTAAAGCCGTGATGATTGTGATCGCGTCCATTGATCTTGCCTGAGTTCGAGCCCGGTTGCGGCAACTCTACGGTCGGCGTGCGCCCAAACTCCCCACCCCAAATGACCAACGTCGACTCGAGCAGGCCGCGCTCTTTCAAATCTTTGAGCAACGCGCCAATGGGTTGGTCGCACTCCTTGGCCAGCCGGCGGTGGTTCACCTCGATGTCATCATGATTGTCCCATGGCTGTCCGTTGCCATGCCACAGTTGCACGAAGCGCACCCCGCGCTCGATCAAGCGGCGGGCGATTAATATCTGCCGGGCCTGGGTTCCTTCGCCGTACATTTTTCGGATGTGTTCCGGCTCCCGGCTGATGTCGAACGCGTCCGTGGCGTCCATTTGCATGCGATAGGCCAGCTCGAAGGATTGGATGCGCGCTTCGAGCTGTGCATCCTCTTTGCGCTTCTGGCGATGCCGTTCATTGAGCTGCTGCAGGAGATCGAGTTGCTGGCGCTGCTCGGGAAGCGACGTGTAACTGTTTTTGATGTGCTCGATCAGCTTTTCAATCTTTGTGTGTTGCGTGTCGATGTAAGTGCCCTGATAAACCCCCGGCAGGAAACCCGATTGCCAGTTCTGCGATTCCTGAATCGGATAGCCGCCCGGACACATGGCGATGAATCCCGGCAGGTTTTGGTTTTCCGAGCCCAGCCCGTAGGTGACCCATGAGCCCATGCTGGGTCGCACCAGCCGCGCCTCGCCGCAGTTCATCAACAGCAGCGAGGGTTCATGGTTGGGGACATCCGCGTGCATCGAGCGGATGACGGCAATATCATCAATGCTCTCGGCCACGTTTTGGAAAAGCTCGCTGACTTCGATCCCGCTCTTGCCATATTTCTTGAACTTGAACGGCGACGGGAACGCAGCGCCGGTCTTGCGCTCGGTCCGGAGATTTTCCATTGGCAAGAGCTTGCCGGCATATTTCTCCAGGGACGGTTTGGGATCGAAAGTGTCCACGTGCGAGGCGCCGCCGTTGGCGAAAATGTGGATGACCCTTTTGGCTTTGGCCGTGAAATGCGGCTGCTTGGGCAGGAGCGGATTGATGAAACCTTCATCAGCCCGCGCTGAACCCTCAAAACCGCCAAAAAGGCCGGCGAAACTGAGCGCCCCCATGCCCATGCCACAACGGCAAAGAAATTCACGGCGTGTCAGCGCCAAATGTTCTGGATTCAGTTTGTGATGTCCCATGCGTTTGAAACTTTACCTGAACCATTCTGACGAGCAATGACGGAGATTTATTGAGGGAATATAAGGGGGCAATGCTACGCGCCGGCGTCGGCGGAAGCCTTCCAACCTAAAAAAGCAAAAAAGCCACAAGCCCAATGCTGAGAAAGGTTATCGTGGAGGGCTCTGGAATATTAGTGCCGAGATCGAACTGATTTGCCAGCCACGGTCGACGCTGGACCACATGCAAAAATATGACAATACCAGTGACCCCTTTCCTTTCACGTTTTACTGCCTCCACCAAATCGCCGCATAGGATGAGCGAATGCCGTGTACCCCACTTAATTGGCCATGGGATCGGGCCGTCACTGTAATCGCCCACCTTCACCGTCCCGCGCCACTCGCACACCAAAAATCTTCCTCGCCGTGTTCTGGGCGGTTCGTAAGGACCAAACAACAACTTGCAGCGTATCTTTTCGTCTTTAATCATAAGCCAACGTGAGCCTGCCTGTGTTTACCAAGAGCGGCTGGAACTCGACAAGATAAAGCGCGTTATGCCGAGGAGCGAGCCGAGCACGAGATTTGCCACTCGTCGGTCTATTGGCCCAAACTGGATTGCGACCTCAGTTCGGACTGCCTGCTGCGCGGTGCCAAAGAAGCGCGCAAGGATGCCGAACGGGCTTGGCGGAAGATGCAACCCGCGTCGTAGACTCGCGAGTTCCGACTTAACGCTATATAGGATTATTTACTGTAACTCCAATTGGCGACCTTGCCCTCATTGTCGAAGGTAATCATCCGAATCTTGGGCCGGTAACCAAAATTGAACGGAATAAACTGCTCTCCCATGTTCAAGTTGTAAATCCAAGTCTCGCCCTGACTCGATACTTGCTTGTTATCGGTCTTGCCGTACATGGCGACGATTTGGTCTTTAGTCATGCCCACTTCGGGATTTTTCTCAGGCTGCTTCTGTGCCGCTTGAGATTTGGAGTCGCCTTCAGTCGTTGCGCAACCGCTCAGGACGAGGCCAAGAGCCAGAACGAGGAGTGCTGTGATTTTCATTGGGTATTGGATTTTTACTTATTGTGGTTGGTTTACGGCGTCAGCGCGCGGTAGAACCGGTGGCTGTAGTTTGTCGCCGATGGGTCTCGGAAACGCATTATTGAGTTGGTGCTGACAAGATTCGTGATCGCTGTCCAAGTTTGTAGATTAGATGATGTCTCCACGCGGTAGTTCAGCCCAATCTCGGCTGAAATAAGAAGATCCCGACCTTGCGACATTGCGACGGTGATTTGTAAGGCTCGAGACGAGTTTTTCACATCCCTGCCATATTTGGGCCAACTACTGGACGCCAGCAGATTCGTGTTGTTGACCGCGTAGAAGAAGTCGTTCAATGACCCCACGTAGATTGTGCCGTCGGAGCCTATCGTGGGGGAGGATGAGCCAAAGTTTCCAGACCCACCCGTGACAAACTGCCAGCCGTTCGAGCCGTTCGGTTTGAACTCGTGCAGGACGTTCCCAGCAGTCACGTAAGCGCTTCCATCACGGCCTATCGCAGGCGATGAGAATCCCCCGAGATGTGCCGACCATTTTGTCGTACCGTTAGGGTTGATCGCCCAGAGACCATCGTCGAAGAAGGTGTTAGCCACAACGTAAACCACCCCGTCCGGACCAACTACTGGCGAAGTGCACACTGGGTCACCGAACGGACCTATATTAAATATCCACTTTTCCGTGCCAGTCGGATTTATGGCGTGAAGCCCGTAACTGTCATTGCCAATATAAATAGTCCCATCCGGCCCGATGGCCGGGGAGCTTTTCGCGAAGGTGTACGTCGTGAAATATGACCATAGACAATTCCCCTGCGGACCAAGAGCCGTGAGTCTTGACCCGTTGCCGACGTCATTTGCCACATAAACCACGCCGTCTGCACCGACCGCTGGCGGTAGGCTGAAGGACCACCCGTTGGAGTAAGTCCACTTGTTCGTACCCACTGGGCTAATTGCATAGACGCTGCCTGCGCATACGTAAATGGTTCCGTCTGCCCCGATCGCGGGTTGCGTGTTCTCACCCCCAATGGCTAGGTTCCAGCGGACTGCCCCGTTCGGGCGCAGCGCGTATAGCCCCTTGTAGCTCGTCGCGACGTAAATGGTACCGTCAGGTCCAATAGCTGGTGAGCCAAAACTTGACCAAGTAAAGCCGCCGAAATCATCCGGCGCTTCAAAGTACCAGTTTGTCGTGCCGCACGGCCTGATTGCATAGAACCGTTGCGGATCTCTAAGCGAGCCAGTCGTCCCAATGTAAATGGTTCCGTCGGCGCCGATCGCAGGGGAAGCAGTGAACTGCTGGCCACCGTAAACACTCCATTGCATAGTTCCTGGCTGCGCGGGCACGTAAGTGAACGTCACTTGGAGACCATGATTGGTTTGGATGTTGACGAGGGTGTAGGTCGTGCCTCCCGTTTGCGTTACGATGCCATCGAGCAGCCATTGGTCCACGAAATAGTTGGGAGTCGGGCATACAGTGAAAACCTGGTTCTCACCGGCGCTCTTGGTGAAGTTGCCGTTTGGACTGATCGTGCCACCACTGCCTGCCGACGCGCTGATGTTGTAGGTGATATAGGCCACAGTTACCGCTGCGAATGGACTCGACTGGTTCCCTGAAGGATCTAAGCAGCGTGCCTGAATTGTGTTAATGCCTGAACCCACGGTTGCCTGCCGGGTCCAATTGGTTGTGCCACTTGCACTCTGCCACGGTCCACCGACCCAGACGCCGTTTGCGCCAAGGTTAGATGCCACGCAGGACATAACTGAGCCACCTCTGCTGTGGCCAATCAAGTGTATTGGCAACTTGAGCAACTCTTGGCGCTGCCCCAAATACTCCAAAATGCGGCCAGCAATCTTCGTCGTCCTGACCGCTTTTCCGCAAACTCCGCCATCCGCATCTGACCAATCTATCAACAAGATCCCGGCCCCCCGTGAAATCATCTCATCAATCTGAGGCACCGGTGATGCCAAAAGCACATCGGTATTTCCGGAACGGATAATTCGTAAGGTGCGTATCGGTACATTTCCACCCATGCGACAGTTGATGGAATCACCCATTTCAGCGACCCACCCGGGAAATCCGGAAAGCCCCTGCGTGAAATCGTATCCGTGCGTGATTATCGTCAGGCCGAAATAATGGGAACCCGCCGCACATACCTGTTGCGCCCGCATGTTTGGCACACACACCAAACTGGCGGCCCAAAGGCCCGTCACCACCAGCTGTATTGTTTTCATGGCATTACCCCTTTCAGTTCTTCCCTTCCACTGCCGGTGGCCTTGCAGTCCTGAAGGGTCACGTTGAGAACTTTGCTCTTCGACCGCGTCGCCAACAATCGCAAACTAGCAATTAGATCGGTTCCTCATAAAAGCTCCGGGCGCGAGTTGGTGCATACCAAAGGCAGCCACTCGGCACAAGCTTCTTTTCTCGACGATTGTGGGCCGATGTGGGCCGAAGGTGGACTCGAGCGGCGTTGCTGAAGGACACCGGCCATTGCCGTTATTGGAAATGCTCACCGACGGCTTTGCAACTCTCACCGGGCTGCTGTGGACTTCGCGCTGCCTCTTGGAAAGTTTCTCCGACGTCTTGTCAAGGGGTCAGGTGAAGTGCCTCTAGTTTTGCGCGGCGCGCGCAGGCTAGACTGGCGCGCATGAATCAAAATTCTTCGCCCACACCCCGTCGGACGCACAGCTCCCCGGCCCAGCGCGCCCGCTGGGTCGCTCGCTTCCAGCGCAGCGGTCTTTCCCAGCGGGCCTT